>Ga0114969_10000045_pt1 | contig 92208 bp, 64 predicted proteins | sample M_130807_MF_Meta_FD_87316 | JGI IMG/M metagenome (GOLD analysis project Ga0114969, IMG submission 87316) | Freshwater microbial communities from Lake Montjoie, Canada to study carbon cycling - M_130807_MF_MetaG | ecosystem: Environmental > Aquatic > Freshwater > Lake | place: Lake Montjoie... | reverse complement strand
TTATTACGCAGCCAACAGCAATTGTATTATCTACAAGTATTACCAATGTACTTTGTAATGGCGCCTTAACAGGAGCAATTGATTTAACGGTTTCGGGAGGAACGGCAGGTTATACTTATTTGTGGAGTAATGCAGCAACTTCACAAGATTTAAGTGGAAAGGCAGCAGGAACATATACGGTAACTGTTACCGATGCAAACTCATGTACTGCAACAACATCAGCAATTATTACGCAGCCATCAGCAATATCAATTAATATTATACCGGTTAATGGTACTTGTAATGCACCAAATGGATCTGCATCCGCATTTGTATCAGGAGGCATATCGCCATATACTTACTTATGGAATAATAACGCTATAACCCCAGTAATAAGTGGATTAGTTTCGGGAACATATACGGTAACTGTTACAGACTTTGTAGGATGCGTCCAAGTGGTTTCAATATCTGTTGGCAATAGTGGAACTCCAATAATTTCTCTAACATTAAAAACAAATGTTTCATGTTTTGCCGGTACAAATGGTGCTATTAATATTTCAGTTACAAGTGGTACACCTACTTATTCGTACAATTGGAGTAATGGTGCTACAACACAGGATGTAACGAACCTAATTGCTGGAAATTATTCTGTAACTGTAACAGACATTAATTTTTGCTCATCTTTTCAAACATTTGTTGTTACTCAGCCAGCATTAATATCAATCACAAATACAATCACGAATGTTTCATGTTTTGGCGGATCTAATGGCGTAATAGATATAACAGTAACAGGGGGAACAGCAGGATATACTTATTTATGGAGTAATTCAGCAACAACACAGGATCTAGTTGGAAAATCAGCCGGTACTTATACCGTTACTGTTACTGATGCAAATATTTGTAAATCTGTTGTACCTTTCATAATAACTCAACCAACTTTATTAAATGTATCCTTAAGTTCTACTCAATCTACTTGTGGATCTAACAATGGAACAGCAACTGCAACTGCTTCTAATGGAACGAGTCCTTATACATATTTATGGAATACAGCGGCAACAACATCATCGATTAATTCGTTAGCTCCCGCTTCCTATAATGTAACGGCAACTGATTTTAATGGTTGTTCAATTTCAGGAAATATTCAAGTTACATCTGCTAACGCTCCGATAATTTCAGGTGCAGTACTAACCAACGTTTTATGCAATGGAGCATCAACTGGAGCAATTGATATTACTGTTACCGGAGGAGTAGGTTTAATTACTTATTTATGGAGTAATACTTCTACTACACAGGACCAATCCAATTTAAGTGCAGGTACTTACACGGTTACTGTTACAGATATTAATTTATGTAGTAGTTCAAAAAGTTATGTGATTACACAATCCACTATTGTAAGCGCTACTGCGGTTATTACAAACTTAGCTTGCAATTCGTTTCCAACTGGAGTAATTAATATTTCTCCTTCAGGTGGAAATAATCCATTTACCTATTTGTGGAGTAATGCCGCTACAACACAAGATGTTTCAAGCTTAGCTGCTGGATCATTTACTGTAACTATTACTGATAAAAATGGTTGTACTTCAATAAAAACATTTATTGTAACACAGCCATCTGCTTTAGCTATTATTGCAACAATTACAAATGTTAGTTGCCACTCTGCTAATGATGGCAGTGTAGATATAACTGTAAGCGGTGGCGTTATTCCTTATACCTACAAATGGTCTAATGGTTCAACTGTCGAGGATTTGACAGGATTGCTTTCTGGAACTTATACTGTTACTGCAACGGATCAAAATGGATGTAAAGTTGTTTCGCCTTTTGTAATTACTCAACCAAGTATATTGTTAGTAAGCTTTACAAGTATTAGCAGTAGTTGTAGTTTAAACAATGGATCTGTAAATGCAAATGGATCCGGAGGCACAACACCTTACTCTTACATATGGAGTACAGGATCTACTAATCAGCAAATAACTTCTCAGTTTGCAGGGACCTACACTGTAACAATTACTGATTTTAATGGTTGTTCAGTTATTGGATTTAAAACAATTTCAAATCAAGCTTCACCAATAATTTCCGCTATAAATGTTACACCTGTTTCATGTTTTGGAGGTTCTGGCGGATCAATTGTTTTAACAATTACTGGGGGATTATCCCCCTTATTATATCAATGGAGTAATGGGGCTTTGACTAAAAATATTTTTGGATTAATTGCGAATACCTATACTGTTTCAGTTACCGATGCCAACAATTGTACAGCTACTGCAACTGACTCGGTTCTTCAGCCACCTGTCATTGGAATTAGTTTCTCCGCAATACGACCAACATGTGGAAATTCAAATGGAAGTATTAATGCTTCTGCTACTGGAGGAGTTCCTGGATTTAGTTATTTATGGTCTACGGGTACTACTGGAACAACAATTTCAAATAAGTCAGCTGGAATTTATACAGTAACTGCCACTGATTTAAATGGATGTTCAAAATCTTCTTCCTTTAATTTGTTAAATATTCCAGGACCAACTATTACAGTTGCAAGTACTCAAAATATATCTTGTTTCTCGGGCGCAAATGGCGCCATAGATATAAGTATTAGTTCAGGAACTTCTCCTTTTACATTTATTTGGTCCAATACTGATACGATTGAAGATATTTCAAATTTAGTTGCAGGAACATATATTGTTATAGTAACTGATGCAAATGGATGTTCAGCAACAAAATCAATAAATATTTCTCAACCAAATGCAATAACTGCTACATTTTCTACTACACAAACTTTTTGTGGGTTGGCGCTAGGAACAGCTCAGATTATTGCGTCAGGCGGTACACCTGCCTATACCTATCTTTGGAATACAAGTGCAACAACCGCTACTATATCAAATCTCTCAGCAGGACAATATAGTGTTACTATAACCGATTTTCGTGGATGTAAAAAAAATAAAACTGTAAATATTACCCAAGCAAATGGACCTGTAATTAGTTTGTTAAGCCAAACTGATGTTGGTTGTAATGGTGGAAATGATGGTAGTGCTGATGTCGATGTTTCCGGTGGGATTATTCCATATACTTATTTATGGTCGACAAGTGCAATATCACAAGATATTAATAATTTAACAGCAGGTGATTATACTGTTTCTGTTACAGATAATATAGGATGTACTGATTCCCTAATCATTTCTATTGTTGAACCTCTTAAAATTTCTATTATTGGCTCCATCACAAATGAGCGATGTTCTCAATCTAATGGAGCAATAACTGCTATTCCTTCTGGTGGTACTTCGCCATATATTTATTCATGGTCAACTGGTGGTTCAACATCAACTATTACTAATTTGGTTGCAGGAAATTATACCTTAACAGTTACTGATTTCCATAATTGTGATTCAGTATTTGTATTTAATGTTGGGTACATTGCTGGGCCTTCAATCGTGTTAGACTCAATTCGGGCTCCTAAATGTTATGGTAGTGCAAATGGTGCAATCTATATTTCAAAATCAGGTGGACAGGGACCATTTCAATATTTATGGAATGATGGTGTTACCTCGCAAAACAGATCGGGCATAGTTGGAGGCTCTTACACTGTTACTATTACTGATTTTTTTGGATGTAGTTCAAGTTTAATTATCAATCTTCCACAGCCAGCTGCAGTTGCTGCAAATTTTAGTGTAACTAATGCAATATGTAATTTATCAAATGCTAGTTTGATAGTTAATGGTACAGGGGGAACTTCTCCTTATACTTATAAGTGGAATGGAGGAAGTTCTTCCCCAAGTTTGATAAATATTTTTGCTGGTAATTATACCGTTACAATAACAGATTCATTAGGATGTAAAAAAATTGATTCCGTTCAAGTGGTTTCAAGTACAATTCCTACTATACAATTATCTATTGCAAATAAACCATTATGCTTTGGCTCCGCTGATGGAAGTATTTCAGTAAATGTTTCAAACGGTGTTTCTCCATTTACAAGTTTCCTCTGGTCGAATGGAGATAATGGGTTGACAGCGGATAGTTTAATTGCAGGAACGTATACAATAACCGTTACTGATTTTGTTGGATGTAAAGCAGTTGCTAATTATTCTATTACGAATCCCCCGCTGCTTTTTGCTTCATTAAGTAGTAACCCTGCAAACTGTAATCAAGCAAATGGAAATGTTTCTTTGTCTACTGGTGGTGGAACTTCTCCTTTTACTAACCTATGGTCAAATAGCGCAACTTCTACTTTTGTTCCTAATTTAATTCCTGGAACATATACAGTTACTATAACAGATTTTAATAATTGTAAAGCTACTGATTCAATAGTTGTATCAAATATTCCTGGACCAACTCCAATTATATCTTCGCAACAAAATGTATCCTGTAAAAATGGAGCTAATGGAAGTATTGATATTGGTGCTACTGGAGGGGCAACACCATATACTTATCTATGGTCGAACAGTGAGGTGACAAAAGATTTAGTAGGATTAGATGCCGGCACGTACACTCTAACGATAACTGATTTTGCTGGCTGTACAGGAATAATTTCAACAATTATTACCGAGCCTGATTTTATCAGTGTGCAATCTGTTATTACAAATGAAACTTGCGGAAATGCCAACGGCGTTATTCAATTAACTGCATTAGGCGGAACACCTGGCTATACTTATTTATGGTCTAACTTAGCTGTTTCTTCAAATATAAGCGGACTTGCAGCAAGTACCTATTCTGTAACAATTACTGATAATAATAATTGTACTCATCAAGAAAGTTTTGTAGTGATTAATATTGATGGACCAACAGTTCAACTTTTATCTAAACAAAATGTAAATTGTTCAGGTGGAACAGATGGATCTTTGTCAGTTTCAGTTCAGCAAGGGACACAGCCATATTCTTATTTATGGAGTAATGGAAATTTAAGCGATACGAATTCAAATATACCTGCAGGGATTTATACAGTTACAGTAACCGATGATAACGGCTGCACTACTTCCTTAAGTGATACAATTATTGCTCCTCCTCCAATTACAATAAGTGGAACAATTAGCAACGCCACATGCGGATTGGATAATGGATTTGTAACTATTCAAGCATTTGGAGGAAGTCCAGGTTATTCTTACTTATGGTCAACTAGTGATGCTTCCTCAACAATATCTTCTTTATCAGCTGGAGATTATACAATCACTGTAACTGATATTCTTCAATGTAAAAAAGATACAGTTTTTAATGTTATTAATACAGGGATTCCAACAGTTAACTTGATTTCTATAGATAGCGTTACTTGTAATGGCGGAAATGATGGAGCAATTAATATTGATGTGACAGGAGGAGTACTGCCTTATACTTTTACTTGGATTAATACTTCTCAAACTACTGAAGATGTTTTAAATTTAATTGCAGGATCGTATTCTGTAATTGTGACTGATAATAAGGGCTGCACTGCTACTCAAACAAATATTGTAAATGAGCCATCTGCAATTGACATTTTATTTCCTCTTTTACAAAACGCTGCATGTGGTGTTAGTAATGGCTCGATTGGTTCATTAATCAGTGGCGGTATTCCTTCTTATTCATTGTTATGGTCTACAGGATCAACAAATGATTCTCTTTTTTCAATATCTGCTGGTAGTTATACATTAACTGTAACTGATTCTAAAGGGTGTAGTAACTCAAGTATTGCCAATATAAGTAATCTTAGTGGCCCTGTTATTTCTGTAATTGATTCCGGCTTTATAACTTGTCCAAAAGGTAGTAATGGATTTATTTCTACTTCTATTGTTGGAGGAACTTTACCTTTCGATTTTACTTGGACAGGCATTCCTGATAAGGTTGCAAATATTACGAATTTAGCAGCTGCAATATATACGCTTACTATTAAAGATGCTAATGGTTGTATTGCGGTTCGTTCAGTTGAAATTAAAGAACCAGATTCTATTATTGTAAATTCCGTTCTTCCTCAAAAAAATCCACCTTTTAATTTGAAATGTTTTCAATCATCTGATGGCGAGATTTATTTAAGTGTCGTTGGTGGAACAGCTCCATATAGTTATGTTTGGAGTAATGGTGCGATAACTCAAAATATTCTGGGATTACCTTCAAACACTTTTACGGTTTTTATTACAGATCAAAACGCATGTACTGCCACCTCGGCTTTTTCGTTAACCGAACCTCCACAATTAATTTCTAATGCTGGAACTGATTTAACTGTTTGCGGAGCTACATCATTAGTGCTTTCTGCAAATGTTCCTACTTACGGGATTGGAAATTGGATTGCTGTAACCAATAGTGGTCAAATTGTTTTTTCTGACTCTACTTCTGCAACATCTAATGTTAGTAATCTCCTTTTAGGTGATAATGTTTTTAAATGGTCTGTAACGGATGGAAAATGTTTAGTTTCTTCTAAAGTTACTGTATCTATCACCTCTCAAATTGAAGCAATTCCTGGAATTGACCGCTCCTTATGTGGTAATGAATCAACACTTAATGCTACAAATCCTCAGTTTGGTTATGGTTACTGGTCTACTTTCTCTCCGGGTGTAATTATTGCAGATACATTATCTGCTTTTACAACTATCTCAAATTTAAATTATGGAAATAATTTCTTTCTTTGGAAGGTTGTTAATGGTTCATGTCGTGATTCCGCAAAAATTAATATATTTAGAAATGATTCTATTGAATGCTTATCTACTGTTCTTCTTCCAAATGCCTTTTCGCCAAATGCTGATGGGTTTAATGATGTTTTTCTTGTAAAAGGACTAGAAGACTACCCTTATAATGAGTTCGTAGTTTTTAATAGATGGGGAAATAAAGTTTTTGAAGCCGATAGTTATAATAACAAGTGGAAAGGAACAAATGATGCTGGCGAAGATTTACCTGATGGAACCTATTTTATTATTTTAAAAGTTCGTCAGTTAAATAAAATTTTTAAAACATATGTAGATTTACGAAGATGAAAAATAAATTCATAATTTTTATTGTTTTATTGTTCGGTATTTGTATAAACGTACAATCTCAACAAAGCCCATTGTTAAGCCACTATATGTTTAATGGTCTTTTAATTAATCCTGCTTATGCTGGGAGTAAAGATTATACAAGTAGTACATTGATGTATCGCAAACAATGGACGGGAATTGAAGGCGCTCCAATAACATATTCAGGGACTATACATGGTCTCATTAAAAATAAAAAGCTTGGTTTAGGATTGTCAATACAACAAGATTTAATTGGCATAACTAAGGAGACTGATATTTATTCAATGCTTGCATATCATTTGCTAATTGGCGCAGGAAAACTATCAGTAGGAATTCAGGCAGGAGTAAGTAATTTTAATTCTGAAGTTGTTAAGCTAACTTATTGGGATCCGAATGACAAAGTTTTTGATTATAATACTTTCAATAGTTTACTGCCAAATGCAGGTTTGGGAGTTTATTATTATCAACCAAAATTTTATGCTGGCTTATCAGCTCCATTTTTATTGAGTTATGATAAATCTCAGGTTGGCTCATTAGTTACGGGTACTCCTTTGCATCATCAAGTGAGGAGGTATTTTGCTACTGCTGGTGCTGTATTCGAAACTGAAAAGGCTCTTAAGTTTAAACCTTCATTTTTAATCAGATACGAAGAAAATACACCAATTCAATACGACTTAAATTTGAATGTACTTATAAATGATATTTTCTGGATTGGCGCATCCTATCGTTCTCAACAAGCTGTTATATTGTTATTCGAATATCAGCTAAGTAAAAAGTTACGATTAGGGTATTCCTACGATTATTCTATTGGAGAATTAAGTAATTACAATTCTGGTTCTCATGAAATTATGCTTGGCTATGATTTCGGCTTTTCTGTGTTAAAAATGAAATCACCGCGCTATTTTTAATTATGAAAAGTAATAGATTTATTTTATTTTTTAGTTTGTTTATTTTCATGCTTAATGGATGTGTTTCTGTTAGGCTACGTAATGCGAATGAAAGTTACATAGAATTCGCATATTCAACTGCTGCTCATGATTTCGAATTTGTATTGAAAAGAAAAATTGATAATGATGCAATGATTAAGATTGCTGATTGTTATCGACAGATGGGAAGTGCAGTGAAAACAGAATTTTGGTATCGTAAAGTTGTAAAATTGCCTGATGCAAAGCCAGAATGGAACTTGTTTTTTGCTCAAGCTTTAATGCGAAATGGGAAATATCAGGAGGCGCAAGCAGCAATCATAGCATATCTCGAATTCAATAAAAATGATTTTCTTGCTCAACGTATGCTTGATGCATGTTCAAATACAAAGCAATTCGAAATCGATACAACTTTGTATTCAATAGTATCACTTCCGATGAATACACGCGGAGAAAATTATTTTAGTCCAGCCTTTTATCGTTCTGGAATATTTTTTTTATCAGATAAATATTATAAAGGTTTAAATAGAGTAAAGTCTGATGTTTCTGGAAAATGCTATTTGGATATGTTTTATGTTAAAAAAACAGATCATGGAAACTGGTTAGACCCTGAGCCGATACGGGGAGATGTTAACGGTAAATTTAATGAAGGGCCATTAGTAGTTTCGTATGATAAAACTAATATGTATTTTACAAGAAATAATTATCATAGCAATGTTGTTGAAAAAAATGAAAGTAATATAAACGTATTAAAAATTTATAATGCCGAGTTGGCGGATGGCCAATGGAAAATTAAAAAGGAGTTGGTCTTTAATAGTGGTGAATATTCTGTCGGACATCCAGCAATAAGTAAGGATGGTAGCACCTTGTTTTTTACTTCCGACATGCCTTGGGGACATGGCGGTACGGATATTTATATGGTTCAATCGCTCGGTGATAATAATTGGAGTACGCCAACAAATTTAGGAGCGCCAATTAATACTGAAGGAAATGAAATGTTTCCATTCCTTCAAAATGATTCTACTTTATTTTTCGCTTCAGATGGATTAATCGGACTTGGTGGTCTTGATATTTTTGAATCAATAAAAGTAAATGGTGAATGGAGTAAACCTATGAATTTAGGAAAACCTATCAATTCATCAATGGATGACTTTAGTTATATTATTGATTCAACAAGCATTCATGGTTATTTCTCTTCCAATCGTGATGGTGTTGAAGACAAGATTTATAGTTTTGATAAAAACCCTCCTAAGCTTCAAGTAGAGTTGAAAATTTTGAGCAAGGTTGACAATACTCCAATTAACAAGGTCAGTGTTTTAGTTCAAGCTCAAGGAATAAAAGATGTAGTTATGTTTACTAACTCAAATGGTATACTTCAGTTTACAGCAGTGCCAAATATGGAATATACTTTTCGATGTGATCATCCTGATTTTTATCTAGCAAATGCTAATGCTTCTACCGTAGGGAAAAGATTTTCGGAAAATGTTCTTACTGAAGTTAAACTAAAAAAAGTTGAAATTAATAAACCATTTATCGCGGAGGCTATTTTGTTTAATAGAAAAGATTGGCAACTTAAATTAACCTCTGGTAAGGCATTAGGGCAACTGGTAACATTGTTAATAGAAAATCCTCGCTTGCAAGTTGAAATTGGTTCGTATACTGATTCAAAGGGAAAGGATGCTGATAATTTAAGTTTAACGCAAAGGCGTGCGGAGTTAGTAGTACAATTTCTAACTGCACAAGGGATAAAAGCAGATCGCTTAATTGCTAAAGGTTATGGTGAAACAAAATTGCTTAATAAATGTGTGAACGGTATTTTATGTATTGAAGAAGATCATGATGTAAATAATCGGATTGAAGTAACTGTTTTAAGCATTTCAAAAGACACCGCATTAAAATGACAATATCTTCCGTTCCATTGGCTGAACGGATGCGGCCTCAAAGCATCGATGATATTGTTGGGCAGCAGCATTTAACAGGTCCATCAGGAGTTCTTCGTAAATTTATTGATTCGAAAAATATACCTTCTATAATTTTTTGGGGTCCACCGGGTATTGGTAAAACAACATTAGCTTTTATTCTCGCTCATCAAGCAGGTATTCCTATGTTTTCTTTAAGTGCAATTAGCGCTGGTGTAAAGGATATAAGAGATGTAATTTCTAAAGCAAAAGAAGAAGGTAAAGCTCTTTTATTTATTGATGAGATTCATCGCTTTAATAAGTCGCAGCAAGATTCATTATTAGCAGCTGTTGAACAAGGAATAATTATATTGATTGGTGCTACAACTGAGAATCCTTCTTTCGAAGTTATCCGACCATTGTTGTCGCGTTCTCAAGTTTATATTTTAGAATCTTTAAGCGAAGAGGATATGCTTTTGTTATTGAACAAAGCAATTGGAGAAGATGATTATTTATCAAAACTAAATATTGTATTACTTGAAACTGGCGCATTGTTTTCGCTTTGTGCTGGTGATGCTAGGAAGTTATTAAATCTTTTCGAATTAGTTGTTCAAAGCATTTCGGAGGATTTAAAAGTCATTACAGATAAATTAGTAACTCATGTAGCACAGCAAAAAATAGCTTTGTATGATAAAGGTGGTGAGCAACATTATGATGTTATTTCAGCGTTTATTAAATCGATTAGAGGAAGCGATCCCAACGCAGCCCTATATTGGCTTGCTCGAATGGTTGAAGGCGGTGAAGAGGCTAGATTCATTGCAAGAAGAATGTTGATTTTGGCATCGGAGGATATTGGAAATGCAAATCCTAATGCTTTATTGCTTGCCACCTCATGCTTTCAAGCTGTTGAAATGATTGGATATCCTGAATGTACTTTAAATCTCGCCCAAACTGCAACGTATCTTGCTTCTTCAGCTAAAAGTAATGCAAGTTATTTAGGTGTTAAGTCAGCAATAAAGTCAGTTCGTGAACATGGTGATCAGCCAGTTCCATTGCATCTGAGAAATGCACCTACTTCTTTAATGAAAAATCTTGATTATGGAAAGGGTTATAAATATGCACATGATCATGATAATAATTTTGTTAATATTGAATTTTTACCTGAAAAACTTTCTGGCACTAAATTTTTTGAACCAGGAAATAATCAAAAGGAAAATGAATTAAGGCAGTTTCTTAAAGTTAGGTGGAAAGATAAGTATAAATATTAGAATAAAGCAGAATCTACTTCATAGCAATTATTGAATAAAATATTAAAATGAAATTACTTCAAGATATTTCTATTAAAGAGTACAATACATTTGGTTTGGATGTTAAAGCAAAATATTTCTCATCTATTAAGGATGTCAGCGAGGTAATTTCATTGCTGAAAGATGAATTGTTGAGGCCAAATAAATTCATGATTTTGGGAGGAGGAAGTAATGTTTTATTTGCTCAAAATTTTGATGGATTAATTTTGCACAATGAACTAAAAGGAATTCAAGTTGTAAAAGAAAATGAAAGTTATGTTTGGGTTAAAGCTGCTTCAGGTGAAATTTGGCACGACTTAGTCTTATATGTAATTGAAAAGGGTTGGGGTGGTGTTGAGAATTTAAGTTTGATACCAGGTAGTGTTGGAGCTGGACCAATGCAAAATATCGGGGCATATGGAGTCGAACTAAAAGATACTTTTTTTGAATTAGAAGCAATTGATCTAAGCACTTTTGAATTGCTTACATTTTCTAAATCTGATTGTAAATTTGGTTATCGCGAAAGTGTTTTCAAAAATGAGTTGAGGGATAAATACTTTATCATTTCGGTTACATTTCAATTATCAAAAAATCCTAAATTAAATACTTCCTATGGTGCTATTTCTGTGGAGTTGGTAAATATGGGTGTTGATCATCCAACCGTTAAAGATGTAAGTAATGCAGTAATTAATATTAGAAGAAGTAAATTGCCTGATCCTAAAATTCTGGGAAATTCTGGAAGTTTTTTTAAGAATCCAGAAATAACAAATTCTGAATTCGATTTACTTAAAAATAAATTTCCAGATGTTGTCGGTTATCCTTTGTCAAATGAAAAAACCAAACTTGCAGCCGGATGGTTAATCGAGCAATGTGGGTGGAAAGGAAAAATAATTGGCAATACAGGATCTCATAAAGATCAAGCATTAGTTTTAGTAAATTATGGCGGCGCAACAGGTAATGAAATTTATCAACTGGCATTAGATATTAAAAAATCAGTTCTTGATAAATTTGATGTAATTATAGAGACTGAAGTAAATATTATTAAATAGATTTTAGATTATAGGTTTTCAATTATTTCTCTTAGATTATAAATTTAATTCATAATAATAGTATCAAATATTTAATATTTGCAATGTTTTGATAATATAATATTAATGTATCCATCTGAATTTTTTAAAATGAATAATTGAAATTTACCCAATTAATTTTAACTGGAAGTAAATCAATGAAAAAGTTCAATAAATTATTTTTTTCAATCGTATTAGTGATTTTGGAGTCCTTAAATCCAAATTCCATTTACGCTCATTCGAGTTCACAAAAAAATAATCAGTCACCATCTACTATTGGGATGATGAGGATCACTGAATACATGTATAACGGTGGCGGAACCGCAGGAGTTGGAGAATATGTAGAATTTACTAATGTTGGGGGCTCAACTGTTGATATGACTGGATGGAGTTTTGATGATAATAGCCGACTTCCTGGATCTCAGTCATTAATAGCTTTTGGAATAGTTCAACCAGGGGAATCAGTAATCTTAACCGAATTAGCCGCTGCTACCTTTCGTACGAATTGGAATTTATGTGCTGGTGTAAAAATTATTGGTGGTTGCACTAATAATCTCGGTCGCGAAGATGAAATAAATCTTTATGATGCAACAAATACTTTAATTGATCGCTTAACCTATGGTGATGTAACATTTTCACCAGGTTCAATTAGAGCTACTCTTAAAAGTGGATATGTATCTGCAAGTGGCTTAGGGCTAAATGCTATTACTCAATGGACATTATCAGCAAATGCAGATGTGGAATCTTCTTATTTATCTTCCTTAAATGAAATTGGTAGTCCTGGAAAAAGTACAAAGGCAACGAGTGTTTACAATCCTTGTATTATTCAAACTAATGCTCCTACAATACGATTTAAGGTTACTACAACTTCAAATTATATTGATGGTGGAGTATTAATTTCTCCATTATCTCCATTTGGTTCAAGTGGGGTAATTGGTGATTTAACTGATCCATTAAATGTTTACGGAATTAATTTTATAATGGTTGATGACGTTACTCCTAGTAATAATTTAATTGTTACAATTACAAGTAGTAATCCACTTGTAGTTCCTCAAGCAAATATTATTTATTCAATCCTCGACTCTAATCTTAATTTAAAGATAAATCCTATTACTATAGGATATGCTAATATTTCCATTTCAGTATCTGATGGAGTTAATACTTCATTGTATGTAATTAATTATGCTGCTTCCGATGCATCTCCTGTTATTTTAGCAAATCATGTTGCCTGGCATACTGGAATGTCGGATGGGTCAGATGGTATCCCACTTGACAACGATTATTATATTAGTGGTGATGATGAATTGGATATATTAAATGTGTATTCAAGAACTAATTCAGGATTGCCATTTGTTAGTTATGATTATTCATCCAATTTAGCGTTACCTGATCCTGCAAAGCCAGAGGTTGATGTGGAAGGAGCGGCAAAAAGTGTTTCAATAGCGAACCGAATGTATTGGACTGGCTCAATGAGTAATGGGAAATTACCGTATGATAATAAGCCTAATCGCGATCGATTATTTGCAACTAACATAACAGGGACTGGCAGCAACACAACATTTTCTTTTGCTGGTTATGTAAATCTTAGAACTGCTTTACTTGCTTGGGGTGATTTAAATGGCTATAATTTTACTGCATCCGCAGCACCTGGGGTAAATTCAAAAGCTATTGCAGGTTTCTCGCTTGAAGGAATGGTTTTTGGACCTGATAATACTACTTTATTTTTAGGATTGCGTGCACCATTGGTGCCAACAAGTTTTCGTACCAATGCTGTAATTGCACCTATCTTAAATTTCGAATCATGGTTTAATAATGGCAATCCTTCAGGTGCTCCAACTTTTGGAAATCCAATCGAATTAAATTTAGATTTTAGAGGTATTCGTGATATAATTCGACTTTCAAATGGTACTTATATTATTGTTGCAGGAAGTCCGGTTGATGATGGGGGTGTAAATAATTTATACAAATGGACTGGTAATAGTAATGATGCTCCAATAGAAATTGTTAACACAGCAGGTGGAATTTTAAATATGGAAGGAGTAATGCAAGTAAATAATTCGTTAGGTCAATTATCAATTACGGAATTACAAATTATTTCAGATGGTGGTTCCATAATTCCTTATGGAGATAGTAATCAAGCAAAAGATTTTAGTGATCTTAAACTTAGAAAATTCAGATCAGATGTTATTACTGGCTTGGATTTAGATATCTGTTCAAATTTTGTTTCGGCAATTACTCCATCAGGAAGCACTGCAATATGCTCCGGAAATTCAATTACCTTAAACGCGACTGCCGGTTCTAATAATACTTATTTGTGGTCAACTGGAGCAACTACGCCTTCGATCTCTGTTTCTTCGTTTCAAAGTTATTCGGTAACCATTACTGATTTAGTACGAAATTGTTCTGCAACTTCATCTTCAATTACTATTTCAAATGTTTTGCCAGCCGATTTTAACAATGATCATATTACGAATAACGTTGATTTTCTATCTTTGCTAGGATTATTTAATCAAGCTTGTTCAACTTGTAATGAAGATATTAATAAAGATGGAGTAGTCAATAATGCCGACTTTTTAATTTTACTAGCCCAATTTAATCTTACATGTAATTGATTTATAATAATTTCCGCTTTAATCGTAAAATACAGCATTTAAAATCAATTATATTCATACATTTGCAGCCCGGTTAAAAGAAAAGGTCATTTAATCGAATAAATAGGAAATCAGTTTTTAAAGATACATAGTGCGGGGTGGAGCAGAGGTAGCTCGTTGGGCTCATAACCCAAAGGTCATAGGTTCGAGTCCTATCCCCGCTACCAACAGAAAAGGCATCAGCAATGATGCCTTTTTCTATTTGAAATAGGGTAATAGATAATTATACCTATTATTTCATCTCTTTATGATTTAAACTTTCTGCTTTCAATCTGTTATTTATACTTTTGTCTCGAAATAAATTATAGTGCAGAAGCATACTACCCTCGAACGCGTTTCGGCAGCCGGTTTACTAGTAACACTTGGAATTATCTATGGAGACATTGGTACTTCGCCACTTTATGTTATGAAAGCTATTGTTGGGTTAACAGCAATAAATGAAACAGTGGTAATTGGAGGTATCTCGTGTATTTTTTGGACACTTACTTTACAAACAACCCTCAAATATGTAATTCTTACGCTTCGTGCCGATAATAAGGGTGAAGGTGGCATTTTCTCTCTTTACGCGCTTGTTCGCAGAAGAAAAAACAAATGGTTAGTATTTCCCGCAATCATCGGCGGAAGTACACTTATCGCTGATGGAATTATTACTCCACCCATTTCTGTATCTTCTGCAGTCGAGGGTTTACAAAGTATACGGCCAGATATTCCAACGATCCCTATAGTAATTGGAATCATTACTTTGCTTTTTATTATTCAACGTTTCGGTTCTAATTTAGTGGGTAAATTTTTCGGGCCAATGATGATGATTTGGTTTTCGATGTTAGCAATATTAGGCTTCATTAATTTGTTGGGCAATGAACATATTCTATTAGCAATAAATCCTTATTACGCTTATCAATTACTTGCAAATTATCCTTCTGGATTTTGGCTTTTGGGTGCTGTTTTTCTTTGTACTACTGGAGCTGAAGCATTGTATAGCGATCTTGGGCATTGTGGAAAAAACAATATTCGTGTTAGCTGGGTCTTTGTCAAGATATGCTTATTGTTAAATTATTTCGGACAAGGTTCATGGCTGATTAATCATGAAGGACAATTATTAAGTGGTAGAAATCCATTTTATACGTTAATGCCAGAATGGTTTTTACCAATAGGAATTACTATTGCAACTGTAGCAGCAGTAATCGCTAGTCAGGCGTTAATTAGTGGATCCTTTACATTAATAAACGAAGCAATACGATTAAATTTCTGGCCTAAAGTAAAAGTTGTTTATCCTTCTGAATTGCGTGGGCAATTATATATTCCTTCCATTAACTGGATTTTATATGTTGGTTGCGTTGGTGTTGTTTTGTATTTCCGTGAATCATCAGGAATGGAAGCTGCTTATGGATTAGCAATTGTATTAACGATGTTAATGACAACTTTGCTTTTAACATATTACTTGTATTTAAATAAATTTCCAATTATTGTCCCAGCTGCAGTTTTTATTATTTACGGATGTTTAGAGTCTGGCTTTTTAATTGCCAATCTTGATAAGTTTGAACACGGAGGATGGGTTACTCTCGCTGTAGCATCCATTTTGATTATTGTAATGTTGGTGCTTTATTATGCAAGAAAAATTCGAAATAGATTAGTAGAATTTGTTAAAATCGATGAGCAATTACCACTTATAAAAGCATTAAGTGAGGATGAGTCTATTCCAAAGTACGCAACGCATTTGGTTTATCTTACTAGCGCAAATTATAAAAATGAGATTGAAGAAAAAATTATACTTTCCATCTTAAATAAGCAACCCAAACGTGCAGACTTATATTGGTTTGTACATGTTGATGTATTAGATGAGCCGTATACACTCGAATATAAAGTGAACGAGTTAATGCATGATAAAGTTATTCGTATTGATTTTAGAATTGGATTTAGAGTTGATCCACGAGTAAATTTAATGTTTCGACAAGTTGTTGTTGATATGGTAAAAAATGAAGAAGTAAATATTATGAGTCGCTATCCTTCTTTGCAAAAACGCAACCTGGCAGGAGATTTTCGTTTTGTTGTGATGGAGAAATTTTTGTCATTAGATAATGAATTACCGTGGGTGCAAAAAATTATTATGGATATTTATTTTATGCTCAAAAAAGTTTCACTTCCCGAAGAGCGTGCTTTTGGTTTGGATACAAGTTCTGTTACGGTCGAGAAAGTGCCCTTAGTAGTGAGTCCTATTAAAGGATTAAAGTTAAAACGGATCCAAGAGTAATTTTTTTTTTTCGTCAAGGTGTAAATACAATTGAATTTATTGTAATCTCTTTTCCATACTTCATGGATGTTGCTATTGCCTTTTAATTGTTACATGTCTCATATTTTTCTTCTTTCGTTTAAAATAATTTTATTTTTAAATACAACTAGTATTTAAAGGGGGGGGGGGCTACCATTTAACAACCTTTTTTTTGCCTTGACCCCCTAAATAAATTGGGTCAATTGATAAAAAATGTATTTTTTTGGGATTTTTCATGAAAATAGAACATATATTTGCCAAAGTTTTCCAAAAACGACTTGTTTTTGGAATAATTATCTAAAAATCATCTTATTAAATTAAAATCAATAAAATGGCAATTCTTCGTTTTAAAGCACTTGAGAGTAGTATTAATCGAACTCCAATTGCAGTAATTCCACCTTCTAATAAGGCTTCCGATTACTATGCAACTAATGTATTCGATAAAGAAAAGATGCATAAGTACCTTTCTAAAGATGTTTACAAACAAGTTCTTGAAGCAACAACATCAGGACAACGTATTGATCGTAAAGTAGCAGAGTTAGTTGCGACAGCTATGAAAACTTGGGCAATATCCATGGGCGCAACTCATTATTCGCATTGGTTCCAACCCCTAACAGGTTCAACTGCTGAAAAACATGATGCTTTTTTTGAATTGAGCGACGAACAACGTCCTATGGAAGCATTTAGCTCAAGTGCGTTAGTACAACAAGAGCCAGATGCTTCCTCATTTCCTAATGGTGGAATAAGAAATACCTTTGAAGCAAGAGGTTATACTGCTTGGGATCCAAGTTCACCTGCATTTGTAATGGAAGGCCCTGGTGGGAAGACATTATGCATTCCAACCATTTTTGTTTCTTATACAGGAGAAACTTTAGATTTTAAAGCTCCATTATTAAAAGCATTATCCGCATTAAATCAAGCAGCAATTCCAGTTTGTCAATATTTTGATAAAAATGTATCACACGTTTGGTCTACACTTGGAATTGAACAAGAATACTTTTTAGTTGACATTGATTTATTCAATGCTCGTCCAGATTTGGAGATGACTGGTCGAACATTATTTGGAGCAAATGCTGCTAAATCGCAACAGTTAGATGATCATTATTTTGGATCAATTCCTTCACGTGTTTATGGTTTCATGGTGGATTTAGAAATCGAATCATTGAAATTAGGTATTCCTTTAAAGACTCGTCATAATGAAGTAGCTCCATCACAGTTTGAATGTGCACCAATATTTGAAGATATTAATTTAGCTGTTGATCATAATTCATTATTAATGGATTTGATGGATAAAATAGCTCGTAAACATCACTTCAAAGTGTTGTTACATGAGAAACCTTATGCAGGAATGAATGGTTCTGGTAAGCATAACAATTGGAGTATGTCGACGGATACTGGAAAAAATTTATTATCCCCGGGAAATTCTCCAAAAAGTAATCTTTGTTTTTTGACCTTTTTTATTAATATTATTAAAGCTGTTCATGAACATGCTGATTTAATGCGCGCTGGTATTGCTTCTGCAAGTAATGACCATCGACTTGGTGCGAACGAAGCTCCACCAGCAATTATGTCAATCTTTTTGGGCGGTCAGTTATGTTCTGTTCTTGATGAAATTGAAAAATCTGTTAAGGATAAAAAAATGACTCCTGAAGAGAAAACGGCATTAAAACTGAATATCGGAAAAATCCCTGAAATTTTATTAGATAATACTGATCGTAATCGTACTTCTCCATTTGCTTTTACAGGAAATAAATTTGAATTTCGTGCGGTTGGTTCGTCGGCAAATTGCGGTCATCCAATGACAATTTTAAATACAATTGTTGCTGATCAGTTAAAAAAGTTTCATATTGAAGTTGAAAGTCTTTCAAAGAAAGGATTGAAAACTGACGAGGCGATATTAAAAGTACTTCGTAAATATATTGTAGAATCAAAAGCAATTCGCTTTGAAGGAAATGGTTATGGCGAAGAGTGGAAAAAAGAAGCTAAGAAACGTGGTCTAAATAATTTTACAACAACTCCTGTTGCCTTAGATGCATTCTTGAGCAAGTCTACTATGAGTTTGTTTGAGCGAAATAATATTTTTAATCATCGTGAATTAGAAGCTCGTCACGAAATTATGCTTGAGACCTACATTAAAAAAATTCAGATTGAATCGCGTGTGATGGGTAGTGTAGCAATCAATCATATTTTACCTGCTGCAATAAAGTACCAAACCATGCTACTTGAAAATGTTAAAAGCATGAAAGATATCGGATTGCCTAAGGATACATCAACGGCACAAGTAGAGATTATCAAGGAGATTTCTACTCATCTTATTCTAATTAAAAATAATGTTGATGCAATGTTGGTGGCTAGAAAAAGAGCTAATTCAGTTGAAGACATACGCAGTCGTGCAATTGAATATTGTGAAAAAGTAAAAACATATTTTGAAACCATCCGCTACCATGTTGATAAGCTTGAATTAATTGTTGATGACGAAGCTTGGCCACTTCCTAAATATCGTGAGATGGTTACTATAAGATAATTTTAAACTTATCTTTCAAAAAAAATCCATGTAAGACTAAATTCTTGCATGGATTTTTTGTTTACACTATTTTGAAAATGCAATTAGAATTATTACCAATGTTTACATGTGTAATTTCTACTTATAATTTTATGGGATAATTATAAATTATATTCATTCGTGTGTTCCTTTCCTTTGTATTTTTTCGCAATCTTAATTTTATCCTTATTTACTTTAATATTAAGTTTTGCTTTCCATCCTTTTACATCTCTCCGACATTAAACATTTGAAAATTGCTTAGGTTAAAAATTTTCAAGATCTTCGCTGCGGGGTGGGAGACGAAGTTTCCCCTTGTAAAAACTCCTAAATTAAATCAAAATACATCTCTCCGACATTAAACATTTGAAAATAGCTTAGTTTGAAAATTTTCAAGATCTTCGCTACGGGGTGGGAGACGAAGTTTCCCACAATAAAATAATTATTAAACATTTTTTATTTTAATCACAATTAATTTTTAAGTTGCTTTAATAATTTTATTTTGAAATCGATAATTTATTTTATAAAATTAAAAAGCTCTTTTTGCTAATAATCTAAATGTAATAGCTCGTAATACTTGGAGTGTAGCAGCAAAAATTATAGCACCACTAATTCCATAAATTGGAAAAATAAAAGGTAAAATTCCTATGTTTAATAATATTACAAATAAATTTACCCAAACTACTTGCATCTCAACTTTCATTTTGTAAAGGCTGTAAATATAAGCAATACTAAAAAAGAAAGGAACAATAAATATAAACCCTCCAATTATTATGGAACTTTTTATTTCAAAATGATAATAGCTAGTTGATATAAAGCCAATTGTTAAAACTAAAAATGGTGTTAAAAGTCCTCCGATTAATAAAAGTTTTAATGCTATTTTATTGATGCTTTCTTCGCTAAGTCGATAAAGGTTTTTTACAAATGGTTGAAGAATAAAATATCCAATTGATTGGCTCATTAATAACATGCTCATTAGAATTTGATAAAATGCCAAATCTGTAGATGAAAGGAAGCGGGTTGCTAGTAACTGATCAACTCTTGAGTGTAATATGCCTGCGAATCCAATAAAAAAGAACAATGATGATTCTTTTAATTGAGTAAAATCAAATCTAAAGGTGATTGATGGTAAATACTCCTTTTGATTAAATATCATTATAAAAACAGCTTTTACAATTTCTGCAATAGCAAAACATTGTAATAAATTTAATGATGAAATGTTTCCATGCCAATTTTGGAATATTAATATTAATGTAAATCCTGAAATCGATTCAATTAAGATCGTAAATTTAAATTTTCTTTTCCATATAATTACTGCATCATAACTTTGATATATAAATCGAAAAAGTAACCATAAGAACATCCATAAAGACCTATTTAATCCAAAAAATGGAAGAGCAATAAATATTAATGTTATTAAAAATACTAATGGTAGTCTTGATGTTAATGAGGATTTAAAATGTTCTGTAGTTTCTGATGGCTCGTTGCTAAATTTACGAAGAAGGTATTCTTTAGATCCATAAGCTGCTAAATGTGCACCTACATTTAACCAAAGCAATAATTGAACAAAATCTCCCCATAGGAGTGCTCCATAATTATTTACAATTACGAGTGAAATTAATAAACTAAAAACAGGCGTTACTCCTGCACTTAATCCTGTGAGTAGAATACTCTTTATCCTCGGCTTATTTTTATTAAAGCTGGTAAAGTGCTCGGTAATGGAGGATAGTTTCATGAATCAAATATACTTTAGCCGTTGGAAGTGGTTTCTTGCTACTAAGTAAAGTTGTTATTTTTTCGAACATAGCAGAATATCCTCCTGTAATATGTACATAATTCGGAACGGGATAATGTCCCACATTTCCGCACACTACTTGAATTCCTGCATAATTTGCTTCCAGCATAGCATGTGATGAAGCCTCATAACGACTGGGATGCACAAACACTTTCCCTGATCTCATGAAGTTTAAAATCTCAGGATTTGGTATAGCTCCTAATAAATGTATGCTATTATTTAAGCCCTTCTCATCAATCATTAATTGCAAAGCATCTTTATCAGGACCATCACCTGCAATAGCAGCATTAAGCGTAGGAAATTTTAATTTTAATTGTTCTACTAGCCTAACAATAATATGAAATTGTTTTAGTTCATAAAGGTTCCCTACACTTATTAGATCGTATTTAGTAATGGTAATTTCAAAAGGCTGATATATGTTTGGATTTATTCCGATAGGAATTATTCCATCAATTTTTTTGCCTGTACTTGCTTCATAGATGTTTGCAGAATAACTAGAATTTGCAATAATTTTTGTTGAATTTAAATTAAGTAATGGTAAATATTTATTTGATGGTAATGCATCTTGTCCGAAAATACTGGCAATATGTAAATACCCAAATTTAGCCGAAAATTGATTTCCTAAAAATGCACTAGCTGTTAACCAGCAGCTATGAATAACTATATCAGAATGTTTTTCACGTATTTTATTAAAAGCGTTTTTTATTTTTTGAAATGTGAGAAATCTAAATATTCCTTTTTCGTTTTTACCGCCGGCACTGTAAACATTAATTCCATTCCATTGGTAATACCCTTTTTTAAAAGGATGCTGCAAACTTAATATGGAGATGTTGTGCGACCCAATTTCTTTTGATAAAGCTAAAATATATCCAGAAAGCCAAGGCAAACAATTTACATCGGACTCATTTGCTGGAAAGCCAGTCGTTATAAATACTAAATGTTTACTTGATTTTGTAGTGTTCTCAACCATTCGCAATTTATTTTATTTTGATTAGTCTTTGTTGCTTAATTAGGTCATTAAATAATTTACCAGTAGGCCCCAATAACCTATAAGTTAACAATGAAAAACATAGAAAAACAAGTACGCTTAGCCAGTAAAACTGTATTGTCGGTTTCGTATATGTTGTAGATTGTTTCAATGATCTTTATGATTTAACAATCCGATTTTTAGTTGTTTAAAAAGTTAAACTTACTCCTAATGAATAGAGTGTAGGTAATTGATTTACCCTCTTGTAACGAACTCTATCAAAATAAAATATATTTTGGCGATTATAAACATTTATCAAACTAAAGTTAGCTTCAAAATTTGAATTTTTACCAACAACAAATGTTTTTTTAATTCCTAGGTCAAGTCGATGATAATCGGGTAGGCGACCTTTATTTAATTCGCCATAAGCAATTCCTAAGTATCCATTATCTTGCGTTGGTGTTGCATAAAGGCCATTGGTAAAATTTAAGTATTCATAGAAACCCGCTGTTTTAGTAAATGGAAATCCAGAACCATAATTCCAGCGTGCATTAACAACCCAATCTAATTTTTTTCCTAAAGTATAGGATGCAACTAAATTCATATTGTGTCGCCTATCAAAATGTGGATTATAAGTTCTTATTCCGTCATAACGATTTACATAACCTAATGAATAGACAGCCCAGAAATAAATTCTTTTTAATTCGTATTTCAATACAACATCCGCACCTTTGGCTACACCTTCTTCAACGATATAAGTTTTTACTAGGTAATCTGGTTGGTTATCATATTCACCATTGTCAGGATAAATTTTGTCGCGGTTTATATTCGTTAGTTGTGTAAATTTTTTGTAATAGGCTTCAACTGTTAAATCCAGGTGTGGCATTAAATCAATTTCTGCACCTACAACTACGTCTCTTGCTTTTTGCAATTTTGACTTTACCGATTTCCCATTAAATTCTTTTGGTAAGTCATCAGGTCCAGATATAAATCCGTAAAATAAATTTACCACATCACGATCAGAGCTTGTTGCAATTAAATTTTGGGAGTAAATTCCTGTGCCAAATTTTAATCGAAGTTTTTTGCTCACATTCCATTTAATACCCAATCTTGGTTCAGGAGAAAATTCTGCGAGAGATGCGTAGTATTGCAGACGAATACTAGGGTCAATTACAATTTTATCTCTACTGATTCTATATTTAAAAAACATACCAAATTCAGTTGTGTTTTCTATTTGTTCATTTTTTAGTCCTGTGATTGTTGAGGCAGTATATTCTGTGCGAAATCCTTCTACTTCAAATCCATATTTAAATTCATCACGATTAATAAAATTCGTGAAATTCATATCCATATTAAATCCGTTAACTTTACTAGTTCGTGGAACGTCATTTGCTTCCTTTTGTGCGATAGCATATTGAGAAAATGCAAATACACCATCTATTAATGTTGATGATCCTCCGGGCACAAGAATGAAGTTAGCTCCAAATCCTTTTGATCGCCAGTTTATTTTTGCTATATTTCTGTAGTTGGCATCATCTTTAAAATCAAAACCAAATAAATTTAATTTACTTCCGTTCTGGCCATTCAACGAAATTTTACCATAAAGATCACTAAAGCTATACGGCAATCCATCGGGGCTTACATCTTTATAAAATGTTTTTGATGACTGATCGAGATATGAGTTTTTATAAGACACAACAAATGACGAGCTTCCTTTGCCTTCGGATTTTTGTTTTAGTATTGGACCTTCTAATAATACTTTAGCATCAAATGTCCCTACCGAAATTTTTCCTGAATAACGTTTCTTGTTTCCATCTCTTGTTGTAATGTCTAAAACTGAACCTATTCGATCGCCGTATTCAGCACTAAATCCGCCAGTATATACATCTGCATTACGTAAAATGTCAGTATCGAAAACAGAGAATAAACCAATTGAATGAAATGGATTATAAATAATCATTCCGTCAAGTAAAACTTTATTCATTACTGGTGTTCCTCCTCTAATATAAAGTTGGCCACCTTGATCACCGCTAAATACTACTCCAGGTAAAACTTGTAAATATTGCGCAAGATCTGGTTCGCCTCCAATTGAAGGAACCGATTTAATATCCTTAGGAGTTATTTTTGAAACAGAAATTCGAACTTCACTTCTCGCAATCTCTTTTTCTGCAGATACTTCAATTGTCTTAAGATTAATTACAGATTTTTTTAAGAATAATTGCTTGCTAGATACTTCATCAGCTTTTATGATTATTTCAGTTTGTAATGTATCATATCCAACGGTTGTAATTGTTAAAAAATAATTTCCTGGAGGCACTTTTGATATAGTGTAAAATCCATTTACATCCGAGGATGCACCAAACTTAGTTCCTTTTAAATAGATGGTTGTAAATACGGCAGGCTCACCTGATTCTTTTTCATAAATGAATCCATGTATGCTTCCTGTAGATGAAGGTGTTTGTGCGCAAACGGTTAGCGATATGGCGACGAATAATAATAAGAAAGTAATTTTTATGTAAATGTCTTTAATCATAAATCAATGTTGTAATAAATCAAATAAATATTATTTTTTCGAACTTAATTCTAGTACTCTGTCAAACTCTTCTGGTTTTATTATCGCTACAGAAAGTCGACTTAACTTTACGAGTTGTATATCTAATAATCTTTCATCAGCTTTAATTTTGCTTAGGGTAACGGAATATTTAAGTTTTTTGTAAGGCTTAAAATCTACTGCTACCCAATTTGGATTATCCGTTGTTGGATCTTGGTAGTGCTCCTTGTGTACTTTCGCAATTCCTACTACTTCTAAGCCTTCGTTGCTATGATAAAACAAAACTAGATCGCCTTTCTTCATTGAACGAAGATTATTTCGGGCTCCATAATTTCTTACGCCATCCCAGCTAGCAATGCCATCTTTTTCAAATTGTTCCCAAGAGTATTTGAAAGGCTCAGACTTAATAAGCCAGTAATTCATAAATTTTGTTTTGTGTGTAAAACGTAGCCGAAATTAAGTAAAAACCTTCTTATTTCAATAGCATATTTAAAATGAAGTTTTAAGATGTTTTCGAAGGTTATTATTTGTTTTATATCTTAAAATGAGGGTGTTAGTGACTTTTTAAACTATTTAAATTAACTAATAGCAAACTTGATCTGTAATTTTTTTTTTTAATTAGCTAGTTATTCTCAATTTCAAAATACATTTGATAAAAATTTAAGCCAATATGAAAAAGTCTTTATTGTTAATTGCTGTTCTTTTTAATGTTCACTTGCAAGCTCAGCATTCTTGTTGTTCTAAAAGCTCCTCTGCTACTTTTGCAAGTTTGAGTAATGATAAGAGTTTTGTTGCATCTCATTTATCACCCGAGCCACTTGAGTTCACTCCAACTGTAGGCAAAATGGCAAATATAAAATGTCCTGATGGTAAGGAGGCAAGAGTTTTTGAAGTTAAATCTGGACAGAGCCAAGGAAAAGTTATTTTGATGTTTCATGAGTGGTGGGGATTGAACGATTACATTAAACGTGAAGCAGAAAAACTTCATTTGGAAACTGGCTTTACTGTTTTGGCATTGGATCTTTATGATGGTAACATTGCTACTAACCCTGAGCAAGCTGCTAAGTTCATGAATGCAGTTGTAGAAGAACGTGCTAGAGCAATTATTAGTGCAGGAATCGATTATTCAGGCAAGTTCGGAAAGTTGCAAACTATCGGTTGGTGCTTTGGCGGAGGTTGGAGTATGCAAGCTGCCTTGATGGCTGGTCCGCAGTGTGTAGGATGTGTGATGTATTATGGGATGCCTGAAACGGATAAAGATAAACTCTCAAAATTGCAATCGCCAGTTTTAGGATTTTTTGCCAAAAAAGATCAATGGATTTCTCCTGAAGTTGTAAATAAATTTGATGCGCAAATGAAAGAAGTTAATAAGTCATTGACTGTTGTAAATTATGATGTAGACCATGGTTTCGCAAACCCAAGTAATCCTAAATATAATAAAGTTGCTGGTGATGATGCACATGCCAAAGCATTGGAATTTATTAAGAAGAATTTTGAGATGCCGAAACCAGCAATAACGAAATAATCTATTTTGCTAAAAAAAAACGCGATCCAGTGAAACTGGACCGCGTTTTTTTATGGATTAGAAAATCTATCTTCTTCCCATTTAGCAGGATTGTTTTTAATATAATTTAAAATGTTTTTATAAGCACGTTCATTAAGAATTATATGTTCATAATAGTTGCGTTGCCAAACTGTTTCAATCTCTGTAGGAGGCTTTTGATTAAATTCGCAAATTCAACGGCATTTTACATCCCAAAACCACCATCAATATAAACTTACTCAAATTTTGAAATTTGAAGCTTAATTCTTCGAAAAAATAATCCTTTTTTCTTACCTTCGCCGAATGGTTCTCATTGGGAGAATCTTTTCATAATTTTGAATTCTTTACTCTTAAATCCGCATTAAAAAATGGTGTTCGACCTAGACATGATCAAGACGGTATACGCAAATATGCCATCAAAAATTGAAAATGCACGCAAGCTGCTTAATCGTCCAATGACGCTAACAGAGAAAATCCTCTATTCCCACCTAAGTGAGGCAATCCCAGGAACTCCTTTTGAGCGAGGGAAAAGCTACGTAGATTTCAACCCTGATCGTGTGGCTATGCAGGATGCAACCGCTCAAATGGCGCTCCTCCAGTTTATGCAGGCTGGTCGCCCGAAGGTGGCCGTTCCAAGTACCGTGCATTGCGATCACCTCATCCAAGCAGAAACTGGCGCAACCGCAGATCTTGCGAAAGCACTGGATAAAAATAAAGAAGTCTTTAATTTCCTTTCTTCAGTATCCAATAAATACGGAATCGGTTTTTGGAAGCCGGGTGCCGGTATCATTCACCAAGTAATTCTCGAAAATTATGCTTTCCCTGGTGGTTTGATGATCGGAACGGATAGTCATACTGTAAATGCAGGCGGTCTCGGAATGGTTGCCATCGGTGTTGGTGGTGCTGATGCTTGTGATGTAATGGCTGGTCTGGTTTGGGAGTTAAAATTCCCTCGCGTTATAGGTGTGAAACTCACAGGTAAACTAAACGGCTGGACTTCTGCAAAAGATATAATCCTTAAAGTTGCTGGTATCCTCACTGTAAAAGGTGGTACCGATGCAATTGTTGAATATTTCGGCGAAGGTGCTGATAGCCTTTCTTGTACAGGTAAAGGTACTATCTGTAACATGGGTGCTGAGATTGGTGCTACTACTTCTATCTTCGGTTATGATGATAAAATGGGTGAGTACTTACGTGGTACTAGTCGTGCCGCTGTTGCTGATTTAGCTGATGGCGTTCGATCTTCTCTTCGTGCCGATGATGATGTATATGCAAATCCTTCAAAATATTTTGATCAAGTTGTTGAAATTAATTTAGATGAATTAGAACCACATATCAACGGTCCGTTTACACCAGATTTAGCATGGCCACTAAGTAAGTTCGCTGCTGCTGTTAAAGAAAACGGATGGCCAGCACAGTTAGAAGTTGGTTTGATTGGTTCTTGTACAAATTCTTCTTACGAAGATATTTCTCGTGCTGCTTCTCTCGCTAAACAAGCTGTTGATAAAGGTCTGAAAGCAAAGAGTGAATTCACAATTACTCCGGGTTCTGAGTTAGTGCGCTATACCGTAGAACGTGATGGCTTCCTAAAAATATTTGAAGACATGGGCGGAATGGTTCTTGCCAACGCTTGCGGTCCTTGCATCGGACAATGGGCTCGTCATACAACTGATCCTAATCGTAAAAATTCTATCATCACTTCTTTCAATCGTAACTTCGCGAAACGTAATGATGGAAATCCAAATACACATGCATTCGTTGCATCTCCAGAAATCGTTACAGCATTAGCTATCGCCGGTGATTTAACTTTCAATCCAATTACTGATACGTTAACAAACGCAAAAGGTGAGAAGGTGAAATTAGAGGAGCCAAGTGGATTGGAAATGCCTCCTAAAGGTTTTGCTGTTGAAGATGCAGGATACCAAGCTCCAGCTGCTGATGGTAGTAATGTAAATATCGCAGTTAGTCCAACGTCTGATCGACTACAATTGTTAGATCCATTTTCAGCTTGGGAAGGAATTGATTTAAAAGGATTGCGTTTATTGATTAAAGTAAAAGGTAAATGTACTACCGATCATATTTCAATGGCAGGTCCTTGGTTAAAATATCGCGGACATTTAGATAACATCAGTAACAATATGTTGATTGGTGCATTAAATATTTTTAATGAGAAAACCGACAACGTAAAAAATCAATTAGATGGAACTTACAATGCTGTTCCTGCTGTCCAACGTGCATACAAAGCCGCACACATTGGAACTATCGTAGTTGGTGATGAAAATTATGGTGAAGGGTCTAGTCGTGAGCATGCTGCGATGGAACCTCGTTTCTTAGGTGTTCGTGCAATACTTGTAAAATCATTTGCTCGTATTCACGAAACGAATTTGAAGAAACAAGGAATGCTTGCACTTACGTTTGCAAACAAAGAAGATTACAATAAAATTCAGGAAGATGATACATTAGAAATTCTTGGATTAACAACATTCACTCCAGGGGTTCAATTAACCACCGCTTTGAATCATAGTGATGGTAGTCGTGAAGAATTTAATGTGAATCATACATACAACGAAAATCAAATAGAGTGGTTTAAGGCGGGTGGCGCATTAAATATTATTCGCTCTCAAGTTGGTGCATAATCTTTAAAATAAATTTTGGAAGCCGGTCGTAATGATCGGCTTTCGTTTTATGTATAGGAAGTGTAAATAAAATACTTCTTTAAAATTCTAATCTAAAATTCAATTACTTTTATAAAAAGTTTTCGATACATGAAAAAAATTCTTTATGTTTTACTTTCTGTTGCGTTGTTTACAGCTTGTAAGAAAAGTGAAGATTCAGCACCTAGCCCACTGTATGTTGATTTTACCACCACTGGAAACACAGGAGTTACTACACTCCCAAAGTCAATGACTTTTACAGCAAATATTCCTGATAGTGCTGATGTTGTGACTTGGGATTTTGGTGATAGTACAACAGCAACGGGTTTTAAGGTTAATCATACTTATTCACGTTATGGAACGTATAATATAAAAATTTCTGCAGTTAATGGATCTCGAACCGGGGAGAGGACTAGAAGAATTCCTTTCACCATCTATAGAAAATTTCAAATTAATGTTGTAGATATACTAGAAACTGATCCATATACTTCAAATGGTTTTTATTGGGATTCAGGAAATGATAAGCCGGATTTAACTACTGAAATAACTTATCCTGGCTTTGTTTATCGATCGGGAATTGTTTTAAATAATGTAGATAGCGGTACAATAAATATTATTCCACCTGTTTCTACTGCTGTTTTAGATGGTGCGATTAAAATTGAGATTTATGATGTGGATACTAATCTCGTACCTGATAGAAAGATCATGAATTATTTTGATTTTAATATAACAGATTATGTGCTTCCTACTTTGCCATATCCTGTTTCTGCTGAATTTGTTAAGGGGCGCACTCGTCTCAAAGTCGTGATGAGCTGGGTTCCATAAATGGGTTGATTTAGAAGACAATTCTAAGATATTGCTTTTACAATTAAATTTTCTTTATTTTTAGGCTTTCACATTATGGGAAAACTACAAAAGGGCGATAAGAAATTAATCAACGCATGGGCACTTTACGACTGGGCAAACTCTGCGTATTCGTTGGTTATCACCTCTGCATTATTTCCTATTTACTTTAATGCAATTACTCGAGAAGGTGGAAGAACTGATGTCCAGTTTTTAGGGCGAACATTTAATAGTGATTCATTACAAACCTATTCTATTTCACTAGCATTTTTAATTATTGCAGCTCTTTCGCCAATGTTATCTTCTATGGCAGACTACAGTGGACATAAAAAGAAGTTCATGTTTTTCTTTAGTACGCTTGGTGCAATTTCTTGTTCATCCTTATATTTCTTTACAAGTTTAGATACGCTCTGGATTGGTGTGTTTGGTTCATGTATAGCCGCAATAGGTTATGCTGGAAGTATTGTATTTTATAACGCTTATCTTCCTGAAATTGCTGAACCTATTGATCAAGATCGCGTAAGTGCAAAGGGATTTGCTTTAGGTTATATTGGCAGTTCAATATTATTAATCTTTTGCTTAACGATGGTTCTTTTTCCGCAATGGTATGGTAATATTGAAAGTGGGTTAGCAACACGTTTATCATTTTTATTAGTTGGTATTTGGTGGTTCGGCTTTGCGCAGATAACATTTAATGCTTTGCCAGATAATGTTTACACCAGAAAGCCGGAAGGGAATATTTTTTCGAAAGGATATCTGGAGTTAAGAAAAGTATGGAATGAATTAAAGGAAGCACCACAATTGAAAAAATTTTTAGCATGTTTTTTCTTTTACAATATGGGAACGCAAACAGTAATGTATGTTGCAACACTTTTTGGAACAAGTGAGTTGAAGTTAAAGACGGATATTCTTATTATGATTATCTTGATAATTCAATTTGTAGCAATCGGCGGAGCGTATTTGTTTAGTAGCTTATCAAAACGATTTGGTAATATAAAAGCATTAGGAGTGGCGATTGTAATTTGGGTTTTCATTTGTATTGCAGCATATTTTTGTAATAAGAAGTACGGTGTTGATGAACAAACAATGTTTATTGGTCTAGCTGCAGTAGTTGGATTAGTGATGGGAGGAATACAAGCTTTATCACGTTCTACTTATTCAAAGTTGCTGCCAGAAACAATCGATCACGCTTCTTATTTCAGTTTCTATGATGTTTGTGATAAGGTTGGGACAGTATTAGGAACATTTATCTTCGGTTATATCAATGAGTTTACTGGCAGTATGCGAGATTCAATTGTAGTACTTGCTATTTTCTTCTTTATTGGTATAATTTTGCTGATGCGAATTCAAAAATTAAGTGATCCAGTAATAAAAAGTATTTCTTAAAAAAAATAATTAAAAACTTGTAGCACTTTGATAGTAGATATATTTATTCCTTGTTATATTGATCAGTTTTATCCTGGCACAGCACAAAATATGGTGAAGGTGTTAGAGAAATTAAGCTGTGGTGTAAATTACAATACTGAGCAAACATGTTGTGGTCGACCTGCTTTCGAAGACGGTTATTGGGATCATTGTAAAGAAGTAGGGGAGAAGCTGATTAAAGAATTTCAAGACGAACGATATATTGTTTGTCCGGGAGCAGCATGTGTTGCTACTGTAAAAACACAATACCCTTCCTTATTTCATAATTCAGCGTTGCACAATGAATATAAGCTTGTTCAAAAGCACATGTATGAGTTATCTGATTTTGTTGTAAATGTTCTTCACGTTTCAGATGTTGGCGCAAGATATGAAGGGAAAGCTGTTTTTATGGATGCTTGTCCTGCGATACATGATTTAGGTATTAAACAAGCGCCTCGTCATTTATTGGCTAATGTAAGAGGTCTTGAACTTATTGAATTAAGCGGCTCTTTGCCATGCTGCGGAATGGGTGGAGGTCTTGATCGTAGAAACGAATCCTTAAGTGTTCAAATGGCAAACGAATTTTTAACTTCCGTTAAAAATTCCGGAGCCACTATAATTATTTCCACCGATTACCAATGCCTAATGCATTTAGATGCAATCATAAAAAAGCAAAATGAAACTTTAAAAGCAATTCACATTGCAGATGTTCTTGCTTCTGGTTGGGATTGAAACTAATTAAAAATTAAGTCTCGTGAACAGTATAGAAATCATTTCCATTCTAAAATTAAATTTTAATTCTGAATTCTGAATTAAAAATTTCCTTCCTGAGGCAAATTAAAAAACTTTTTGAACACCTGTATAAGACGTCGGTGTGATTGCACGAAGCTCCACTTTTATATCTTCACTAACATTTAGCTTTTCAATAAAATCACTGATCGTATTTTTGTTAATCTTACTTCCGGTGCGTGTAAGTTCTTTCAAAGCTTCATAAGGATTTGGATAGGCTTCTCTTCTTAAAATTGTTTGGATCCCTTCTGCAACAACTGCCCAATTGTCTTCCAAATCAGCAGCAATAGCAATTTTATTTACAGTAACTTTATTTAATCCTTTTAATAGTGATTTTGTTGCAATAGCAATATGTGCAAAAGGAACTCCCACATTTCTTAAAACTGTTGAATCTGTAAGGTCACGTTGTAATCGTGAGATTGGAAGCTTTGCTGCAAGATGTTCTAAAATTGCATTCGACATACCTAAATTACCTTCAGCATTTTCAAAGTCGATTGGATTTACTTTATGTGGCATAGCTGAAGATCCTACTTCATTAGCAACAACGCTTTGCGTAAAATAATTCATGGAGATATAAGTCCACATATCGCGACTTAAATCTAATAATATTGTGTTTATTCGTTTCATCGTATCAAATAAAGCTGCCATGTTATCATAGTGCTCTATTTGTGTAGTGTATGGAGAACGTTTTAATCCTAGCCTTTCAATAAATTTATCCGAGAAATCAATCCATTTAATAGTTGGATATGCAACTACATGAGCATTAAAGTTGCCAGTTGCTCCTCCAAACTTCGCGGAGTAGGCTATGGTTTTAAGTAATTCTAATTGTGTAGAAATACGATGACGGAAAATATATATTTCTTTTCCCAGAACGGTTGGTGATGCAGGTTGTCCGTGTGTACGTGCAAGCATCGATACATCCGACCATGAACGTGCTAACTCTTCAATCTTATCTCCAATAGCTTTTATGGATGGTAAATATATTTGCTCTACAGCTTCACGAATTGAAAGTGGTATTGCAGTGTTATTAATATCCTGACTCGTTAATCCAAAATGAATAAATTCTTTATAAGCAGCTAACCCTAACTTATCAAATTTATCTTTTATAAAATATTCAATTGCTTTTACATCGTGATTTGTAACTTTCTCAATGGCTTTAATTTGTAAAGCATCTTCATGATTGAAATCATTATAAAGTTTTCTTAATTCAGGGAATACTTTTTTGTCGACCAGCTTTAATTGTGGCAATGGTAACTCACATAACTCAATGAAATACTCAACTTCAACAATAACACGATAACGCATTAAAGCCTCCTCTGAAAAATATAAAGACAACTCCTCACAAACTTCTCTATACCGACCATCAATAGGCGAAATAGCATTCAATGGATTTAATTGCATCAATAAAATATTTTTATACTAAGTTTATTCAATCTTTTTTTTAAATGAGGAAAGAGGCATTTTCAATTTAACGAATCTTCACTTTAACATTAGCAAATTAGCACATTAGCAAATTAGCACATTAGCAAATTAGCACATTGGCACATTAGCACACTGGCACATTAGCACATTAGCACATTACAATTTCCGCTTCCTTATTTATCTTCTTCACCAATCCTTGCAACACCTTCCCTGGACCAACTTCAGCAAATGACTTTGCACCATCATTAATCATATTTTCTACTGTTTGTGTCCAACGAACTGGCGCAGTTAATTGGGCTATTAAATTCTTTTTTATTTCATCAGCATTGCGATGAGGTGTAGCAGTAAAGTTTTGGTATACTGGACAAATTGGTTGTTTGAATGTTGTTCGCTCAATTGCAGCGGCTAACCTTTCGCGTGCTGGTTCCATTAGTGCACTATGAAATGCTCCGCCTACTTTTAAAAGCATTGCTCTTTTTGCTCCAGCTGCTTTTAATAATTCGCATGCTTCGGTAACACCTTCAATTGAACCTGAAATAACTAATTGACCCGGACAATTATAATTTGCTGGTACTACAATATTTTTAATGCTGGCACATATTTCTTCCACTTTAACATCGTCAAGTGCTAATACTGCTGCCATAGTCCCTGGAACTATTTCACATGCTGCTTGCATAGCATTTGCTCGTTCTATAACTAAACGTAAGCCATCATCAAAACTTAAAGTTCCATTCGCTACTAATGCCGAAAATTCACCTAACGAATGACCTGCAACCATGTCTGGTTGGAAAGTATCTCCCATTGTTTTGGCAGCAATCACCGAGTGAATAAAAATAGAAGGCTGAGTTACTTTAGTTTGTAGTAAATCTTCATCACTTCCTGCAAACATTAATTCTGAAATTGGAAAACCAATAATAGAATTGGCTTGCAAAAACATCTCTTTCGCTAATTCAGAATTCTCGTATAAATCTTTTCCCATTCCAATAAATTGTGATCCTTGGCCAGGGAATAAATATGCTTTCATAATTTATGTTTTAAGAAATAATATATTTTTTTAAATTTAACTATTGCAATTCTTAATGGAAAGTTCCACGAATAAGATTGATAAATTCCGCTCTTGTTTTGTCGTTTTCAAATTCACCAGTAAAAGCAGAAGTAGTTGTCACTGAATTTTGTTTTTGAATTCCGCGCATCTGCATACACAAATGTTGCGCTTCAATAACTACTGCAACGCCAAGTGGTTTTAATGTATTTTGAATACAATCTCTTATTTCAGTAGTAAGCCTTTCTTGAACTTGTAATCTGCGTGCAAATGCGTCAACAATACGAGGTATTTTACTTAATCCTACTATATAATTATTTGGAATATAGGCAACATGCGCTTTGCCGAAAAATGGCAATAAATGATGCTCACACATGGAATAAATTTCTATGTCTTTTACAATAACCATTTGTTTGTAATCCTCACGAAATTTCGCTGAGTTTAATATGGCTACAGGGTCTAGATCATATCCGTGAGTTAAAAATTGCATTGCTTTCGCCACACGCTCGGGCGTTTTTAATAACCCTTCGCGATTTGTGTCTTCTCCAATATCATTAAGGATTTTTGCATAATGACCTTTTAATTGATCTATTTTTTCTTGGTTATAAATATCAACTTTTTGATAGCCGATATTTTCATTCTCAGGTTGATTTTTTTTATTCTTAGTCATGGAGTTTAATTTTAAAAATTAACTAACCAAAATATTCAACAAAATTATTTTCTGTTTCATATAATTTTATAGAATGTAATTCACTTCCTTCTTTCTTAATTGAATCTACTAATTGTTCCCAAATAGCGATTGTTAAAATTTCAGTTGATGCCATTTTTCCTTGCATGAAATCAACATCTATATTAATGTTTTTATGATCAAGTTTATCGATCACTAAACTTTTAATGAGTTTACTCAATAGTTTCAAATCAATTACAAACCCTGTAGACGGATTTGGTTCTCCTTTTACAGTTACGAACAAGTCATAATTATGGCCATGCCAGTTTGGATTGGAGCATTTGCCAAATATTTCCATATTTTTCTCGTCCGACCAATCTGCTCTAAATAGTTTATGCGCTGCGTTAAAATGTTCCTTTCTAGTAATATAAATCATAATAAATGTAATTTTAATTCACCCGTTCTGCCGGTTCTGCAAAATTAGTTCATTTTGATCTGTTTTCTGCTCTTAATTCTGCTTTGACTTATATTTGTGAGATATGGAATCAGTATTAATTGTTTGTGCCACATTGCCTGAATGTCAGGGACTTCTGAAGCCTGATTTCAAATATAGCGACTCTACTTCTCATTTTATAGAGCCATTTGCTAATTTTAAAGCGGATTTGCTTATCACTGGCGTGGGTGGTTTTGCCACTACTTTTCATTTAACTAGATTACTTTCTAGCACTAAATATGAACTAATTTTAAATATTGGAGTCGCAGGTTCGTATAACAGAAATTGGCCTTTAGGTACTGTTGTTATGGTTCAATGTGATCAATTTGGTGATTTAGGTGCTGAGGATAATGAAGATTTTATCGATCTTTTTGATATGGGACTTGCTAATCCTTCAAATCAACCCTATAAAGATGGAAAATTGACCCCTTTGCCAAATAAGCTCCTTGTAAACACGCAATTAGTAAATGCTCAGGGAATTACAGTCAATAAAGTACATGGCAATAGTCGATCAATTGAAAAAATTATTGATAAGTATCTTGCTGAAATTGAAACTATGGAAGGCGCTGCTGTTTTTTATACTGCAAATATGTTTGGTATTAGTTCGGTTCAAATACGTGCTATCTCAAATTATGTGGAGCCTCGTAATAAGGCAAATTGGCAATTAGTACTTGCTTTAAATAATCTTTTTGTTGAAACTTTAAAAATAATGAAGTCCTTTATTTATTGATAACTTTATTAATCCTATTAATTTTCATTTATAAAAAACTTACGAAAATCTTATTTTTGAGTTGTGATTTAGAATGAAGAAAAATTTAATACTTATTTGGCTTTCACTATTCTTACTTATGATTTTCATAGGTAAGACTTCCTTTGCACAACATTCTCAACATCGTCCTTTAGATTTAGTAATTTGTGTTGATTTAAGTGGAAGTACAAATGGTTTAATAAATAATGTTCGTGACAATTTGTGGCTTATTGTGAATCAAGCAAACATCATGTCTCCAGCGCCAGATTTGCGTATTGCTGTTGTTGGTTATTCTCGTCCAAGTTTTGAGAAAAATACTGGATATGTAAAAGTGCTTTGTGATCTTACTCACAATTTTGATCATATCGAAACCGAACTTTATAAGCTTAAACCTTCAATTGAAAAGGGTGATCAATTCGTAAGTGCTGCAATCGCTACTTGCCTTACTCAATTGTCGTGGTCAAAGCAAATAGATGCATTTAAAGTTGTTTTTCTTTCTGGAAATGGTATGGTAACATCAAATGGATATGACTATGTAAAATATTGTGAGCAAGCTGCTGAAAAAAATATCATAATTAATACATTATATATTCCCAATGGGGCAAACATAATTCGCGAGCTTCCTGCATGGAGAAGGATTGCAACAATCACAAAAGGAATGCAAAGTGAAATTACGGTTGCAAATAACGATAAAGTCGTTGTTTTCCAAGATGCAAAAATGAGTATTGTTCAAAATTTGAATAATAAATTAAATGCGTCGTATTTGTGGGCTGGTTTGGATAGTAGTTTTTGTAGACGGTCACTAAACACAGCAGATTCCGGAGCATTCTATTCAATGAAAGAGGCTTTTTTTAATCGTGTATATTTTAAGTCAACAGAAACATATCAACATATTTTAAAAGAATGTGATCTTGTAAATGCATATACCATTGGATCGGCATCTGTAGTAGATACTACACAAATTGAATCTGCAACTACAAAAAAAATCAAAGAACATTTTATTGAGATGAAGGAATCGCGATCACGCATTTCAATTGAAATTCGTAGCGAACTCCCAGAACAAGAAGTGAATGATTATAAAAATCTTTATACAAGCGGTCAAATGCCAGGAGATAATATTTTTCAACGAGTGCTTTTGGCGATGCTTTTTAAAGAGTGGGAAGGTGGGAAGAATTAAGAATTAAGATTTTTTTAATGAAAAAGAATTTCCATTCTACCTAAAATTATACTTCCCTCCTTAGGAGGGATTGAGGGAGGTCATTTAAAATCAATTACGAATTACGAATTAATTTTATTTACAATTCTGCAATAACGGTTACGCCCCCTGTGGTTTTTTGACCGATTTTAGCGTTGATTTTTGTTCCTAATGGAAGATATAGATCAACACGTGATCCAAATTTAATAAAGCCCATTTCACCACACTGACGAACTTTATCACCTTCGTGAGGATAATAAACAATACGTTTTGCTAAAGCACCTGCTACTTGGCGCAAAAGGATTTCTGTATTATTATCTTTTTGAATCACAATAGTAGATCTTTCATTTTCAGTGCTTGCCTTAGGATGCCATGCTACAAGATATTTTCCTACATGGTATCGAACATAACTTATCTTTCCAGAAATTGGATACCAATTTGCATGCACATTAATTGGTGACATAAATATCGAAACTTGGATTCTTTTATCTTTAAAATATTCGTTTTCTTGTGTTTGCTCTATCACCACTACTTTGCCATCAGCAGGAGCTACTATAAGATTGTCGCCAATAGTTAGGTTTCTACTAGGATAGCGAAAAAATTGTAACACTAATAAAAAAACTATTAAACTAAGAGTAAAAATTGAAATCATCAACCACTGAGTGCTCCCTAAAAAGGTATACGCTAAAGCATTTAGCACTATTAAAATAAAGGTTGTTACAGATAATATGGTATATCCTTCGCGATGTATTGTCATTTCTAGTTAGCTTTAAGCAACAAGCGCAGGGAAATTTTCCCTGCGCTTAATTTTAATTAATTAATATTAATACGAACCACGAGAACGTGTAGCAGTTGCAACTTTTTCAAGCGCAAAAACATAAGCTGCGATACGCATTGAAATTTTATATTTGGTTGAAACATTCCAAACATTTTGAAATGCTTGTTTCATCCAACGATCAGCACGTTTATTGATTTCTTCTTCACTATAGTAGTATCCAGTACGGTTTTGTACCCACTCAAAATAAGATACGGTAACTCCTCCACCGTTAGCCAAAATATCTGGTATAAGAATTACACCATTGTTATGCAATATTTCATCTGCTCCAGCTGTACATGGACCATTAGCACCTTCAACAATTAGTTTAGCATGAATCTTATTTGCATTAGCTGCTGTAATCTGATTCTCAGTAGCGCATGGTGCAAGGATATCAACTGGTAATTCTAAAAGTTCTTCATTGGTGATCAATGTTCCACCTTTAAATCCTTTCAATACACCTTTATTTGCATCGCGGTAAGCAATTGCTTTTGAGATATCAATTCCTTTTTGATTATAATATGCCCCAGTATGATCTGAGATTCCAACAACTTTAATTCCCGCTGCTTCAAAATGTTTAGCAGAAATTGAACCTACGTTTCCAAATCCTTGAACAGCTGCTTTACATTTATCAGCTTTCATTTTTAATTTACTCATTGCTTCTAATGCAGATGTACATACACCACGACCAGTTGCTTCAACGCGACCTAATGATCCACCTAAATGTAATGGCTTACCAGTAACGATTCCTGGCGTAAATCCACCTTTTAATTTACTAAATTCATCTACGATCCAAGCCATCTCACGCGGGCCTGTATTCATGTCTGGTGCAGGTATGTCTTTGTCAACACCAAATACATCCGACATCGCTGCAGTATATGCTCTTGTCATACGCTCTAATTCACCAACCGACATAGTACGAGGATCACAATTGATTCCTCCTTTTGCACCACCGTAAGGAATATCTGCAATCGCACATTTCCATGTCATCCATGCCGCTAAAGCTTTTACTTCATCAGCATCAACTGCAGGTGAATAACGGATTCCTCCCTTTGAAGGTCCAAGTGCTGTAGAGTGTATTACACGATAACCTTCGAAAACTTTTATTGAACCATCGTCCATCTTAATTGGAAGACTAACTTCAATAAGTTTTGAAGGGTTTTTTAGGACTTCATAAACATCATGTTCTAGTCCAATAATTTTCGCGGCCACATCGAAACGCTGAATCATAGCCTCGAAAGGGTTTGTCGAATCTTTTACTGTTGTAATCTTCTGTTGTTTCAGTTTAGATTTCTTCGAAAGGGTAGTGATTGCCATGCTCTTTTTTTGATTTCTTTTGGGATCGCGAAATTATAAAAATGTTATGAAATAGCACTCATTTAGACACCTTATTTTCTTTTTTAATATAAAGGAGTTATTGCTTTTTGTCTTTGGAAGCTAATACTTTGTTCATAAATGACTTTAAATCATTGTTTAAGAGGGTTAATCGTGCCTGAAAATCACCCTGCTCTTTTCTATATCTGCTAAAGCCCATAAACCAAGCATTATTCGGTAAATGATCGCCTGGAAAATGGAAGATATATCGCTCGGGCTGATGTAATGCTAAAGTTTTAATCCCTAAAATAAGGTCTTTGATATAAAAATACTTATCATGATACTTCTTTTCAATCGTTAATTTCGAGGGCATCGCCTTATAAAAACTGTCAAGTTTATTGCAAGCATCTACCATATAATCACCGTAAATCACTTCATCTTCCTGTGAAAATTGATAATTAGTAAATTCTTTTGAATTTGAACCATATTTTGCTCTTAAAAAGCGTAAGGCTCCTTGTTCCCCAACAAATGTTGCTAGATTCTCATTGTAATCAACACTTCCTGGAAGGTAAACTGTAGAATGTGTTAGCTCATGAATTATTAATTCCGCTATTTGCCCTTCTTTTCTACGTAACATACCTGATAAAATAGGATCCTTAAACCAGCCAAGTGTCGACCATCCGCCAGCAGTTCCATAGTCCGTATCATAACCACTTTTCTTTAGCGCTTCTAACTCAGGAATACCCCGATCTTTTTCAAAAAAACCCTTATAGGATACATCACCAAGAAATGGAAAATGCCATTGATAAGCTTTCATTGCAAATGGTTCACAAGCTGTTATCACCCATAAAACCGGTTTGCCTTTTTGATCAAAATAGGTGCTATAGTTTTTCGAATCTTTTAATCCTAAAGAATCAACCGCATACTTTCGAATTTCTTGAATAAGCAATAATTTTTGTTTAATGCTATCTGGAGTTTGCTTGTCAAGCATAACATCTTCTAACGGGCGAGCATTATATATAATATGTAACTGTCCACGCAGTTGCGCAATACCGTAACTTATTAAATTTCTATAACCGATTACGATAATTAAAATTGTGAAAATCAATAATAATAAAACTTTTCGAATGTGTTTCATTTTATTGTGGTCTAAATAAAAATGGCATTCTTAATTTCATATCACGTTCAATTTTTTTGATTCGTTGATAGGATAATTCCGCTTGATCCGCTAGTTGAATATTTCCTGTTTGGCGATAATAATTTCTATTGAAATCCATGGCAGCTTCTATGTCTACCATCTTGTCAGAAGCTCCTGGCTCGGCCATTAATCGTGGTTCATTTAGCCAATCATAATTTAAATTTGGAAATGACTTGCCTAGACCAGTAATTCGATCAGCTACAAGGGAACCAGAAACATGAGTCACTTTAAACATGCCTGATTGTGAGAGCAAAATATATGCTTTAGGATCTGCCATGAATGCAATGTTTTTTGAAGTACAATAATCTTGTAATTTTTTAATTAATGCGAGGTATGAATCTAATAATTCTTTGTTGTCGAGTGTACATCCTGTATTATAAATTTCTTCTGGATGTGCTTGGCCAAGCAAATTGATATATTGATCATAATCGGGTTTAATATTTTTATAAAGCTCCGGATAATTTCTTTCAAGCAATTTATAATTGGTGAATTTTAAATCATAGTTTAAAACAATTAAATCTTTGCGAAATTGATATTCATTTCTATAAAATGAATAGGTAATGACATTAGTCCAATCGGCAAATAAAACGATACTTCCTTTTGGAGTTGACTTATCAAGTTCTTGCATTAATGATTCACTAACATTAAATTTTTTCAAATTACTTTTTGGATAATTAATGGTAATTTGAAATACTAGTAAAACTGGAATTAAATAAATTAATTTACTATTTTGTTTTATAAAGGAAGCAATGCCTAAAGGAATTAAAAGCATTAATAGAAAGAAAGGACTTAACATATACGCATCTGTATCCGAAGTTTGATCAATTCGTAATTGATAAAAAAGCACTAACAAGTAATATCCAATAATCGAAAGGAGAAGTCGATTTATTTTTTTATTGTAAAGCGTAATTATTCCAAAAATTAAAAATGGCAGGAATAGTAAAAATTGGTTCAAAGTAAGTCGTAAAAAGAATGGAAATCTCATACCTATTATCCCTTTAACCTCAGCTTGTGTATTTTTGATCCATGCTCCTCCTGAAAGATGGTAAAATAATCGACCAATTGTATCAGGATTTCCGAATGCAAATGGTAGGGGAGCATTAGCTCTTATCATAAGCCACCCATAAAAGGTGAATACAATTAAAGTTGTAGATGCAACAAATAGGATAAACTGTTTCTGAAAAAAGAAATTTGTTTTTGATGATACTTGCTTTTTGATTTTCTTCTTGTTAATATCATCTTGAATTTTCAACCAACCTTCTGGTAACAGCAGTAGGAGGAATGGTGTAAATAATATCATACTTAAATGATGGTTGGCTAATCCTAATCCAAAGCCAATCGAAGTAATTAAGATACCTGAATTTTTTCTTTCAAATTGAAATTTGATTAATCCATGAAGCAATAAACTCATACATAAAATTTGAAAAGCATAAACTTCTATTGAATGGGCCCAATGCCAAGTGCAGAGCCCTGTTACTGATAAAATAGCAGTTGATAATGAAATAAAAATTTTATTTTCTAGCGATACTTCTACAGCTATTTTCTCCAATAAAATATTTGAAGAAAGATATAAAATCATCGCAGCAATAGCTACACTAATTGCTGAGAAAATAACTAAAGATGCTACATGAGAAACATGAAATAAGGCTACTATTTTTGTAAATAATGATGCGAATAATACATAAGCAGGAAAACCTGGTGGGTGTGCTACCCCATTAATTTTAGTAACTAATGAAAATTCTCCAGCATCAGCAAAACCAAAACTTGTAAAGTTGGCATTTGATAAAACTAGGATTAATGGAATAGTAAACGATAGAAATAATGCTACCTTGTTCTTCATAGATCAATTAGTAAGTTCAAGGCTATAAAAATACATAAATACTATAAAAACAAAGCCCTGAAGTACAGACTTTGTCAGACTTCAGGGCTTTTTAATTTTTTATAACTTAAAAACAGTATTTCCCTTGTTCGCAAAGCACTTGTGCAATCCTTCTACGAGCTTCTTTTGTATTTACTGGAGCTGCTTTTGTAAATCGTTTCAATCCTAATAACAACATTCTTTGTTCGTCGCCTTGTAACATCGAGTTGATAGCAGTTTTTCCATTAATACTAACACGATCTAAAGCATCACTTAAATAAACACGTAAAATATCCAATTGAAGAGCACACGCTGCTTCACCTTTTAAATTTACTAATTTTTGTATACGTAATAAAACTGATTCCGACATATAAGTATCAATTGCCATATCAGCGATGTTCATTATAATCTCTTGTTCTTTTGCAAGTGTCATCATGTATTTCTGTACTGCTGTACCAGCAACCATTAAAATTGCTTTTTTCATCTTTGCAATCGTTTCGTTTTCTTCTGCAAAAAGAGAAGTGTCTTGAGCTCCAAAATCAGGAATAGCAGTTAATTCTTTTTGAATGGCCATTGCTGGTCCCATCAAATCAAGCTCACCTTTCATAGCACGTTTTAAAATTTGATCAACCATTAACATACGATTGATTTCATTCGTTCCTTCAAAAATTCTATTAATGCGTGAATCACGATATGCTCTTTCTACAGGATAATCGGCAGAGTAACCGTAACCACCAAAAATTTGTACACCTTCATCAGTTACGTAGTCTAATACTTCCGAACCTGCAACCTTTAACATTGCACATTCAATTGCATATTCTTCAGCAGCGCCAAGTAAAGCTTTGTTAAATGGTTTTCCATCTTTAATAAGACGTTCTTCCATATCTTCAATTAACTTACTTACACGATAAATTGCAGATTCAACAACATAAGTTCGGATGGCTTGTTCAGCAAGTTTATGTTTTATGGCACCAAATTTTGCAATAGGAATTTTAAATTGAATTCGTGTATTTGCATATTCGATAGATGTTGTACATACTTGTTTGCAACCTCCTAAGGCGGCAGCAGCAAGTTTAGCTCTACCAATATTTAAAATGTTAAAAGCTATTAAATGTCCTTTACCAATTTCGCCTAAAATATTTTCGATAGGAACTTTACAATCACTAAAAAATACTTGACGAGTTGATGAACCTTTAATTCCCATTTTATGTTCTTCTTCTCCTAAGCTTACTCCTTCATAAGTTTTCTCAACGATGAATCCAGTAAATTTATCTCCATCCACTTGAGCAAAAACGATAAATAGATCAGCAAATCCTGCGTTGGTAATCCACATTTTTTGACCGTTTAGGATATAGCTTTTTCCATCCGCCGATAATTCAGCTTTTGTTTTTGCTGCTAAGGCATCAGATCCTGATCCTGGTTCGGTTAAGCAATACGATGCTTTCCATTCTCCTGTAGCTAGTTTTGGTAAATATTTTTTCTTTTGTTCTTCATTACCATAGTATAGAATGGGTAAAGTCCCAATACCAGTATGGGCCGCCATAGCCACAGAAAACGAATGCCCTGCGCCTAATGTTTCCGTCATTAACATACCCGTAAGAAAATCTTTTCCAAAGCCACCATATTCTTCTGGGATAGAAACTCCTAACAGGCCAAGTTCACCTGCTTTATCTAGCAAAGAAGGCATTAGGCCTTTTTCCATAGCATCAATTCGCTCAATGTTCGGATACACGTTTTGCACAAGGAATTCATGCGCCATATCCGCCATCATCTTATGCTCTTCGTTAAATTCTTCAGGAATAAAAACATCGTCAGCTACTGATTTGCTGATAATAAATTCTCCCCCTTTTAAGGCTCTTACTTTTGTTGCAGTATCCATGGTAAATGATTTAGACGTTTTATACGTGAAAATTGAAAGGATGTTTTAATTATTTTCAAATTTCAGCATAAACAATTTGATTTACCAAATTTATGCAGCTTTTTATTCTATAAACTACAATTATCATAGCATTTCAAGAGGTTTAATCTATAAAGGCTAAAAAAAATAAAGTGCGCAAGGTTTATTTAATTGCTATATGTATTTTAAACAAATCGGTTCCTATGAAGAAAAAAACTTCAGGACAATCATTGGCATTAACTTGCTGTCCTCAGTTTGTAACACAGGACTAAACTACTATTTGACATAATTCAAATTATTGTAATAAGCCATTCTGGATTTTTCTTTTGGTTGGTCAAGAGTAATCTTTTTTGCGTATTACAAATTTATATTGATAGTCATTAGTTGCAAACTAAGGACAGCGTGGGTAAAATCGAAATTTTACAGGTAGCCAATTACAAATACTTATATTCGTTTGCAACCGACTAAGTCCTGAAAATTTTGTAAATTTGAGCTGGGGAGGGATTCGTAGAATCCCCATAACATCAATTTTTGAAAAAGCCAATTACAAATACTTATATTCGTTTGCAACCGACTAATTCCTATTTTTTTTATAAATTTGAGCTAGGGAGGGATACGCATGTATCCCCTAAAAAGTAAATACGAACTTTTTTCAATTTTTCCTTTTACCAATCGTTGTCTTCGACCTAAAAGCTCTATATACTTTTATTAAAAATTTGAATGTAGAGGTCGATGAAAATTAATAATGACTAATTTCGCGGTGAAATGAATACGGAGATAGGTGTAAATTTAAGTTTAGCAAAAACTTTACTTGAGAATGGAGAGTTAGTTGCAATTCCTACTGAAACGGTTTATGGTTTAGCTGGAAATGCATTTGACGAATCCACTGTACTTAAAATTTTCACTGTTAAAGAACGGCCATCCTTTGATCCTTTAATTGTTCATGTTCCAGATATTGAAATGGTGATGAAATGTGTTGTGGATATTTCTGCCTTAGCAGCCGATTTAATCGCCGCATTTTGGCCTGGACCACTTACTCTAATCTTTAAAAAGAAAGCAATTATTCCAGATCTAGTTACATCAGGTTTAGATACAGTAGGTATTAGAATGCCTGCTCATCCGCTTACTTTACAATTGCTCCAAGAATTAAAATTTCCATTAGCAGCGCCAAGTGCTAATCCGTTTGGATATATTAGTCCAACTAATGCAGAACATGTAAGGGATCAATTGGGAAATAAGATTCCTTATATTTTAGACGGTGGCTCTTGTAATGTTGGTTTAGAATCAACAATTGTGGAGATTGAAGATAATTTGTGTGTGGTTTATCGCTTAGGTGGGCTCTCATTAGAATCATTACAAAAAGTTGCTGGCAAAGTGGAACTAAGGATAAATTCTAGTTCTAATCCTAAAGCTCCAGGTATGTTAAAAAGTCATTATGCACCAACAAAACCTTTTTTTATAGGAGATATAAATTTATATGGCAAATTGCATAAAGGAAAAAAAATTGCATTTATTTATTTCAACAAACCTACTGATCTAAACATCGAAAACGTAGAATTTATTCCGCTAACACTATCTTCAAATTTAACTGAAGCAGCACATAATTTTTTTAGTATTATGAGGATGTTAGATAAGAGAATTGATATTGATTTGATCGTTACAGAAATGGTTCCAGAAGAAGGAATTGGAAGAGCAATTAATGATCGAATGAGAAGAGCTGTTACAGAATTTATTTAGTGCAATATTGTACAGAAAAATTAAAGATTTTTCTGTAACTCTTTCGAAGTTTTTTTACTTCCATCATGACTCCATCCCGGAGGCATGAAAATATATTTCATCCTTATTGAAAATGGAATAGGTTGCTTCACATCTTTTAAGATATTATCCCATTCATGCGTGATGATTTTTAATTTGTGATTTGGATCATCTAACGGCGTTGTAATCCCAAAACACGGAGGATCTTCTGGTAATTCTTTTTGAAATGTATTAAATATTTTATCCCAAATTATTAATACCATTCCCATGTTTTTATCAAGGTATCTTACATTGGATGCGTGATGTACACGATGATGAGAAGGACTTACAAAAAATGCTTCAAACCATGAGGGCATCTTTTGAATATATTGAGTATGTACTAATACACCATAAATCTGTGTAAGTGAAAACATAAATAAAATATCGATCGGCTTAAAACCAAGAAATGCAATTGGTAGAAAATAAATAAATCTATAAAGTGGTTGTAAAACGGATGACCTAAAACCTGTTGTAAGGTTGAACTCTGGTGATGAATGATGTGTTACATGAACTGCCCAAAAAAATCGTGATGAATGATCTACATTATGTTCGATGTAAAATGCCAAATCTTCAAGAAGAAAAAGAATAAACCAATATGCAATTGGAGAATTTTCTAAATCTAAAACTTTATGATGATAACAAAATAATAACGGTATTAAATAAATCCCTCTGCATAATAAATCTAATCCAGCATTAATAAAAGTTAGATATATATTGTTAATTACCTCTTTAAAAGAATAAAAACCTTTCGTTTGCCAATGGCTAATAATAATTTCAAAAGCAATTACCACAACATAGATAGGAGTAGTAACTAATAATAAGATTTGCTCGTGAAAGGTAACTGTCATTTTTTGCTGAAATATCAAGAGGGATACAAAAATCGAAAATTTACCGATTAGATTTCGGATTTTATGATGAATTTAATCAGTTTTCTACCAAATACATCTTTAAAATAGCCTAATGGCCTGTGTAATAATCGTAACCACGTTCGGCCCAATAATCGGCTGGTTTCTGATCACTGAAGAATAGGGTGCCAATTCGTTTAATATGCTTTACCCCATATTTTACGGGAATTATCAATCGTAATGGAAAACCTTGCTTTAATGGTAGCGCTTTGCCATTCATCTCATAGCAAAGGATCGTTTGAGGATGTAGTGCACTTGGCATATCTATACCAACATAATATCCTTTATCAGGAGTTTCAAGCCCAACATATTTTTTCATTGATTCTGTTCCCAAGTGATAATGCTTCATAAAATCTTTCAAAGGAACTCCCGCCCAATGTGTTATTTGATTCCATCCTTCAATACATTTAAAGTCGAAAATAATCTCTTTTTTGGGTAGTTTTTTTAGCTCTTCTAATGATATTTTTAAAGTATCTCCGTTATTCCTTATAACATTTAATCTCCAATTTATTTCTTCAATACTATCACGAATTCCTTCATAGCCATTAAAGCGTACATTTTTTGCTGCCGCTGATAAAGGATATTCTTTTGCAAGCTTCGTACTATCAAATACTGTACTGAAAATTTTTTCATTTACGTCCAACATTTTTCTTAGTGGTTTTAATGCACCTTGTTCCGTTGGTTGGTTGTTAATCCATTTCCATGTCGCAAATCCTAGAAATAACATTATAAAAAAAACAATAAAAGAAAGTATGCTTTTTCTTTTTACAGATTTAGCATCAACATCTTCTTCTCTTATAAATTTATTACCCTTCATTTAAATCCTTTTTATCAGATTTGAAAATTTCAAAACCTGTTATCATCGCTTGAAAGTTATTCCATCCTGTTTTAATAACTTGGGAAATATGAATTATAATAAATAGTACATAGCCAATTGTCAAGATAAAATGAATTGCCCTTGCGTTTTCATAACCTCCACACATACTTAATGCCCATGATACTTGCACCGGTTTGTAGATTGCAATACCACTTAATATTGATCCAAATCCCATAATTATTATGGCTGTATAAGCAATTTTTTGAGCGCCATTATATTTAATTTGAGGAGGATGAAATTTACGAATATGTAAATCATGAAGTAACACTTGCCAAGCTTCCTTAAATGAATTTTTATCTGGCAGTAAGAAACGCCATTGTCCTGAAATAATTGTATAGGTAACATATATTAATCCATTGATAAAGAATATCCACATTAGTGCAAAATGCCAACTCATTCCTGTAGCAAGGTGGTACGATAATTTAAAAAACTTATAAAAACTTTCAGGGAAAAATTTAAAAAGAACATATCCTCTAAAACTAATTTTGTATGCAGCATGTGCCCAATAAATTAAAAGGCCGCTCCAAATCATTAAGGTAAGTATTGGAAAATTAATCCAATGTAACCAACGAATCGCTAATGGATGTTTGTGTATTATTTTTCTTTTCACTTTTCACCAAAAGCTATTAGCATATTTAAGGAGCGAGAAAGATACAGAATCATTTATGATTTTAAACGAAATAAAATAATGTAGGTAATAAATATTAAAAATACTCCTACTCATTAATTATATCAGGTTCGAAATCTAGCATTACTGAGTTCATGCAATACCGTTTTCCAGTTGGCTTCGGGCCATCATCAAATATATGACCCAAATGAGATTTACATCTACCACATTCAACTTCTGTTCTAATCATGCCATGAGTATAATCTTCGATATATAACATGGAATCTTTTTTTAAGGATTCAAAAAAACTTGGCCATCCACATGAGCTACTAAACTTCGAGTCAGACTTAAATAATGGGTTTCCGCAAACTGCACAATAGTAAGTCCCATTGCCTGTGGAGTCCCAATATTTACCAGTGAATGGTCGCTCCGTTCCTTGCTGTCGTCCTATGTAAAATAAATCTTCAGAAAGCACTTTTTTCCACTCTTCGTTGCTAATAGCAAGAGGTGTACTATCTGTTCTTGAATAATAGGGATTTTCCATTATCTAATCAAATCTTGTAATAACTAAAATTTAAAACTTGCGCCGATATTTAGTACTGAAACTCCAAAACCAAGTTCTGTATAAACAGCAAAATTGTCGTTAAAGAAATAACGACCACCAACATAAAGGCTGGCTTCAATATTACTTTTGTAGTCTTCATGATAATAATTTGAAGGATAATTGTTGGAATAATTTAAAATGTTCCATGATAATAATATTCCACCATAAACATCTAATTTATCTAAAAATTTATTGTTAAATCTTTTCAAGTCATTGTAATGATATGCACTAGTAACTCCTATAACTGTATAGTGCCAATTTTCCGTATAAATATTGTTTTTATAGCGGTAGCGCTTCGAACCAAGATATCCTCCTAAACTCACAACTCCAGGTCCGGGAACATCCCAAACACCTCTTTCATATTGAACATTAAGTCCTGGACTTTGTGATGAATGAGAAAAAGTGCCAATCGCACTACCAATCCCAATTCCGCCACTTATAACATTTGTACCTTTTAATAGGTATTGAGCATTTGAAACGCTTATGCTAAAAATAAAAAGTGTTATGAATATGATTATCTTTTTTTTCATGAGTTAATTATAAATAGAATTATTTTTTTGCAAAAATAGTTATTGTAAAGAATAGAAATTGTTTTTAAATATTATTTCTTTTATTTTTATTAATTTACTCTTTCAAATATTCCAGCTGCTCCTTGACCAGTTCCAACACACATAGATACCATTCCGTATTTTTCTTTTCTGCGTTCAAGTTCATTCATTATTTGTACGGTAAGTTTTCCTCCTGTACATCCAAGTGGATGACCTAATGCAATTGCACCACCATTTACGTTTACCTTTTCATCATTTAATTCCAATGATCTACAAACTGCTAAAGATTGAGATGCAAATGCTTCGTTTAATTCAATTAAAGAAATATCGTTTTTGGTAAGTCCTGCACGTTTTAATGCAGCTGGTATTGCTTCTATTGGACCAATTCCCATAATGCGAGGCTCCACACCTGAAACTGCATAACTAACAAATCTTAAACGTGGATTCATATTTAATTGCTTCAACATTTTTTCTGAAACTACTAAAACAAAAGCTGCGCCATCACTTGTTTGGGAAGAATTTCCTGCCGTTACGGATCCTTTCATATCGAACACTGGCTTTAATGTTGCTAACTTTTCTATAGTTGTATCAGCTCTTGCGCCTTCATCAGTAGCAATAATAGTTTCTTTAGTTTGCTTCTTTTCATTCGCATCTAAAAAGATTTCTTGAATAGAAAATGGAACTATTTGATTTAAAAATAAACCCTCTTTAATTGCGCTTACTGCTCTTTGATGTGAACGAAATGAAAAAGCATCTTGATCTTCGCGACTAATTTTATATTCGTTAGCTACTGCCTCTGCGGTTAAACCCATTCCCCAATAATAATCAGCATTATTTTTTGCGACTTCATAGTTGGGTACTATTCGCCATCCCCCAAAGGGTATTGGACTCATGCATTCAACGCCACCTGCAATAATACAATCAGCCATTCCTGCTTTAATTTTAGCTGCGGCAATTGCAATTGTTTCTAATCCTGAAGCACAATATCTGTTAACGGTCATGCCTGGCACTTTTACGGTGTTTAATCCCATTAACGAAATCATTCTTCCAATATTTAATCCTTGTTCCGCTTCTGGTGTAGCATTGCCAACTATAACATCATCAATTTGATCTTTATCAAGATTAGGAACACTACTCATTAAATGCCTGATAACGGATACAGCTAAATCATCTGGTCGAGTAAATCGAAATTGTCCTCGTGGTGCTTTTCCAACTGCTGAACGAAAACCGGTAAGAATGTATGCTTCCATATTTTTCTTGATAAATAATTAATTGAAGATTTTTTTTTAATTATTTCTTGAATACAAATTTACGAAATATAAAATTCTATTTTTTTTATTATGAAAATTCTTACAATCATCTTATCATTAAAGAAGTTTTGAAAAAAAGAGAAATTAGGCACAATAAATCAGTTCTAGTTTTTATTTGAAAAGAAAAACGAGGAAGTGTATTCCAATAAAAAGCCCCGCTTTGCGGGGCTTTTTATTTTATTTCTTTTGGGTAGTATCTGTTGGGGTAGGGGGTGGCGTTAATGGAGTAGGTTTTGTGCCTCCTGCCGGTGTCGCATCTGTTTTCCCAACTCCTTTATCTCCTGCACCTTTTTTGCCAGTAGCCTTCTTTGTTGCATCTGCTTTTTTAGCATCATCAGCAGCTGACTTTTGATCTACTCCATCTTTATAAGTAGAGGTTCCCATAATTACACCTTTACGGCTCATCGATTTCCAAATACCATCGCGTTTGTTGTTTTTATAAAAGCCCTCCGATGAAATTTCTCCGTCTTCATAATAACGTGTCCACTTTCCTTCTTTCTTTCCTGCAATATATTCGCCTTCTTGCTTTACTTGGCCAGAATAATAATATCTTTTGTAAGATCCTTCTTTTATGCCATTTTGGTAGTCCAGCTCTTCCATAACTTTTGCATATGGATAATAACGACTGCTTTTTCCATGACGAACATCGTTTACAAATTCAACTTCGTTGATTAAATCACCAAGTGAATTGTACGTTCTCCAAGGACCTTGCTTCTGTCCTAGTTCATCAGTTTTGTTGCGATGTTTCTCCTTTCCTGGAGCATACTTCGGTTTTTCTTCTGATTGTCCTTGAGTGAACAAGGGCAATGCAAATAAGAATACTATTAATAATCGTAATGGGTTCATGACCATGTTGGGTTTTCGAGGCGGCTAAAATTAATAACTTATTTAATTCCTTAACGGTTTACCGGTGGTTAAAATTGACTGAATTCTTTCTAAAGTCTTTTTTTCTCCACAAAGTGACAAGAATGCTTGCCGCTCAAGATCGAGTAAATATTGTTCTGAAACAAGTGCTGGGGCAGAAAGATCTCCACCGCAAAGCACATATCCAAGTTTTTCTGAAATTAATTTATCATGTTCACTTATATAATGTCCACTATACATCGTATTTGCTCCTGCATAAACCATCCCTAATCCCGAACGGCCTAGTACTCTTACGTCTTTTCTTTGAATTGGTTTAGTATATCCTCCATCTGCTATTTCAATCGCCGAACGCTTCGCATCAGCAATTAATCTGCTCTTATTCAAGCTAATAGCGTCAAGTCCCGGTCTCAAAATTCCTAATCCAAAGGCTTCCTCAGCCGATGTTGACACTTTTGCCTGTCCAATAGTAAGAAATCTTTCTTTAAGTAGGTTCAGTTCGATATCACCTTCTTGAATTGAATCAGCAAATCGAAGAGCAAATTCTTTCGTTCCACCACCTCCTGGTATCAATCCAACACCAAATTCCACCATTCCAATATAGGTTTCAGCATGTGCTTGAACTTTGTCGGCATGCAATGACATTTCACAACCACCACCTAATGCAAGTCCAAAAGGAGCAACAACAACAGGGATAGAAGAATACCGAACACGCATATTCATGTTTTGAAAAACGCGAATAGCCATATCAATCTCATCCCACTCCTGTTCAATAGCCATCATGAAAACCATCGCAAGATTAGCTCCCGCAGAAAAATTTTGACCGTCATTTCCAATAACAAGACCTCTAAAATTTTCTTCAGCTAAGTCAATAGCCTTATTTACTCCCTGAACAACTTCTCCTCCTATAGTATTCATTTTGCTGTGAAATTCACAACATAAAATCCCATCTCCAATATCTATAATACTAGCCCCAGCATTACTCCAAACAGTTTTCGTTTTCCTTAACGGTTGAAGCGCAATATAATTCTCCTGGCCAGGAATAATTTTATAATCTTTAGAAGTTATATCGTAGTAAAAACGAATCCCATTTTCATTTTTATAAAAAGAGGAACAGCCTTTTGCTAACATTTCATATATCCATGGAGCAGGCTTCATTCCAGCTAATTCCATTGCCTTTACGGATGAATCAACACCTAAAACATCCCAACTTTCAAAAGGACCAATCTCCCATCCGAAACCTGCTTCCATTGCAGAATCTATACGGTAAACTTCATCCGCTATTTCTGGAATTCTCTCTGACACATAACGGAATAAACCATAAAAGGATGCCCTGTAAAAATCACCAGCAATGTCTTTTCCAGCAATAAAAATTCGCATTCTTTCTCTTAAATCTTCTACCGATTTTGTTTGTTCAAGAGTTGCAAATTTTGTTTTAGTTTGAGAACGATATTCAAGGGTTTTTAAATCCAACGATAAAATTTCGGATTTGCCAACATCATTTTTAACTTTCTTATAAAAGCCTTGCTTCGTTTTATCGCCAAACCACTTATTGGCAACCATTTTCTGAATATATTCAGGAAGTTTAAATAGTTCACGCTGAGAGTCTTCAAGGCAATTTTGATAAACACCATCTGCTACTTTTACTAAAGTGTCTAATCCAACAACATCCCCAGTTCGGAAGGTTGCTGATTTGGGACGACCCAAAATAGGACCAGTTAATTTATCAATATCTTCAATGGTTAAGCCAATCTTCTCTACAATATTAAAGATGGCCATCATGCCATAAACGCCAATTCTATTTGCAATAAAGGCCGGTGTGTCTTTACAAAGTACAGTTGTTTTCCCTAGAAATAAATCTCCATAACTCATCAAAAACGACAATACGTCTGACGAAGTATTCGGTCCTGGAATAATTTCTAAAAGGCGCAAATAACGCGGAGGGTTAAAAAAATGGGTCCCACAGAAATTTTTTCTAAAATCTTCAGTTCTTCCTTCGTTCATTAAATGAATAGGAATTCCTGAAGTATTACTTGTAATTAAAGAACCTGGTTTTCTAAATTTCTCAACTTGTTCAAAAACTTTCTTCTTAATGCCTAGATTTTCAACAACTACCTCAATCACCCAGTCACAATCACTAATATCCTTCATGTTATCAGTGAAATTGCCAATTGTAATTTTACTTACAAAGCTCTTTTTATAAAGGGAAGCAGGATTAGCTTTTAAGGTGTTTTGGTAAGCAGTATTGACAATTCTGTTCTTAACTATTAAGCTGTCAAGGGTTAAGCCTTTTGCTTGTTCTTCAGGAAGTAATTCACTGGGTGCGATGTCTAAAAGCAAAACTTTAACCCCGATATTAGCAAAATGACACGCAATTCGGGAGCCCATAATCCCAGAACCTAAAACAGCAACTTGGCGAATCTTACGCATAATAAAGGTTGATTTCTTCGAATTCTTAAAATTACAATTAATAAATAGATCGTAAAATCACTAGCTGATTTTTGCAAATATCTAAATTTAAACTGTAAAAGTGACCTATTTATGCTCTTAACCTTTATTGAATCTATTAACATTCTAGATTGTTATTTCATTTATGAATGCAATTGACCAAATACTTATTTGTGTTTGTTGATAAATAATGCCTATTATTCGCCTTAATATTTTAATTTCGCGCTCAATTTCAATGAATAAATATGAGCTTCGATAAAATTATTTCGATTCCCGGTTCACCCGGATTGTTTAAAATGGTTGCCCAAATGCGTAATGGTGGCTTTGTAGTAGAAGGATTGATCGACGGAAAGCGTATTCCTGTTTCTGCTATGCAACGTATAATCATGCTGAAAGATATCAGTGTGTATACTATGGATGAGGATATTCCTTTAGAAGAAGTCTTTTTAAAAATGAAGGAAAATGACGCTGTCGCTTCTTCAATTTCTACTAAAGCCGACTCAGCCGACTTGAAAGCAACTTTAAAAAAGGTACTTCCTGAATTTGATGAAGAAAGAGTTCATGTTTCTGATATCCGCAAAATGTTTATGTGGTATGCTCTTTTAAAAGATAATGTTACTTTTGAAAAAACAGAAGCAATAGTTGAAGAAGCTGAAGTTGTTGCTGATGAAGCTCCCAAAAAGAAAGCTAAGTCTAAAACTGCAGATATCGAAGATGCAACGGTTTTAACAAGCGATGAAACTCTAGTAAAAAAAGTTACTCGTAAGAAAAAAACAGAAGGGTCAGATGATTCAGCTGTTGAAGATGTTGTTAAGCCAGCTAAAAAGAGCGAAAACAAATCCGTTAAAACCGCAGAATAATTTTTTCTACCGTTCTGATTCGATTCAATAAATGTGATTTCGAATTTATTTCAAGTTCAGAAAAATAATATTATCAATATGATTGAAAAGACAGAAGAAATTCTAACAGCTGGAACAAGACAATATTTGCCTTCTCAGTTAGTCATAAAATCATGGAGTGATATTGAATTATTTTTCACGGAATTACTAAACAGACAATTATCTTCAAGTATTGATTTAAAGAAATGGCTCATCGACAGAAGTGAGTTAGAAGCCGTTCTTGAAGAAGATTTAGGATGGCGATATATTCGTAGAAGTTGTGATACTTCGAATGAACTTTATGCAAATGATTTCATTCTCTTTGTGAATGAGATTCAACCACAAATTGCTCCTCAAAGTCATGCGCTGGATTTAAAGCTTCTTTCATCTCCTTTTTTAAATCAATTGAATGATGCACGAATCGAAATTGCTATTCGACAAATACGAATGCGCGTTGAAATATTTCGTGAGGAAAATGTAGCGTTAATAGCCGAAGTTCAAACAAAGGAACAAGTTTTTGCTGAGATAAATGGTGCAATGACGGTTGAAGTTGATGGTAAAGAATTAACCTTACAACAAGCTTCTAATTTTCTTGAACAAGATGATCGCGCCAAGCGGGAAGACGTTTATCGTAAAATATTAAAACGGCGCTTGCAAGATCGTGATCGTTTAGATGAATTGTTTAATGAGTTACTCAAATTACGTCACCAAATTGCATTAAACGCAGGCTTTAAAAATTTTCGTGATTATATGTTTGCCAATCTTGGTCGTTTTGATTACAACCCAGATGATTGTTTGAAATTTCATGATGCTGTATCAAAAGAAGTTGTTCCGCTTGTAACTTTTATTGAGCAAAATCATATGGAATCCTTAGGTCTGGATAAATTGCGCCCTTGGGATTTATCTGCTGAACCTAAAGGTCAGTCTCCTCTTCGTCCTTCAACTGATGCGAATGACTTAATGCAAAAAACAATTTCTTGTTTCACAAAACTTGATCCGTTTCTTGGTAATTGTATGAAAGCAATGCAAGATGCAAAACGCCTTGATTTGGATTCTCGAATTGGCAAAGCTCCAGGCGGATATAATTACCCTCTTTACGAAACAGGAATGCCTTTTATCTTTATGAATTCTACTAACTCTTTAATGGATTTGGTAACAATTGTTCACGAAGGAGGACATGCAGTACATTCAATCGTTGATAAAGAACTCGAATTAGTTGATTATAAAAATTTGCCTAGTGAAGTTGCTGAGTTAGCCTCTATGTCGATGGAATTACTTTCGATGGAGCATTGGGATGAATTCTTCATTAACCCAAACGACCTTGCCCGCGCTCGTAAAAAGCACTTGCAGGATGTGCTAAAAGGGTTGCCATGGATTGCTGCTGTGGATGCTTTTCAACACTGGATTTATTTGAATCCTAACCATACAGTTGAAGAACGAAGAAAAGCTTGGGCTGATAATTATAATCGCTTTACAGGAAATGTAGTTGATTGGACAGGTTTTGAAGATGCTAAAGCGAATATGTGGCAGAAGCAACTCCATATTTTTGAAGTTCCTTTTTATTATATCGAATATGGATTTGCTCAGTTAGGAGCTATCGCTGTATGGAGAAATTTCCATCTTGATAGAAATAAATCATTAGAACAATATTTGGATGCACTTAGATTAGGGTACACTCAATCTATTGGAGATATTTACAAAACTGCCGGTGTAAGGTTCGATTTCTCTGCTAATTATGTAAAAGAATTATGTGATTTTGTTAGAGGAAAGTTAGAGTAAGCTATTTAATACCAATTGAATTATTAATTTGGTCTAAAAATGCGATGGAATTTTTTATCAAAACGATTTTAAAAAATCACTGCATAGTATTGACTACGGAACTATTTTTTTAAGAAGAATTGGTGAAAAATCACAAATATTTTGGGCTAGATTAAAGATTTAATTGGTATATAGTAACTTTTTCTACAGTTTTACGTATATAAATATTGAATTAAGCACCAGCTTCTGTTCGATTTATTGCCATGATATCCACCACGTTTCTGCTTCCTTTAATTTTAATAATGCTGCTTTTGCTGGTAGGAATAATTGTTCTTTATATCCGCTTAAGTAAATCAGAACAGCAAAAAAGTAAGGACCATTCATTTGAAAGTCTTTTTGAACAGCAACCTGAAGCATGGATTATAATTGATGGAATCTCCTTACAAACTATTGAAGCAAATCAGAAAGCATTAAACCTTTTTGGAATCTATCGCAAAGGCTTTATTCATGAATTACATTTCCATCAATTGTTTCGTGAACCACTTGAAGAAGAGGAAGTGAATTTACTTTTAATTGCTGTCGACAATAATACTTTTGCCAATAAATTGTTAGATTGTCGTAGTTTGCAAGGAAGAATCTTTACGGTTACTGTTTCAATAAGTAGAATCTATGAGGGGAATTTGTTTTGCCGATTTGCCGATTCTTCAGATACGATTTCCATTTCAACCCAACCTATTTTAGAAAAATCACTAAATGATGGAACTGTAATTGAAGCCAATAATATTGTAATTGCAAAGGAAAATATCCAATTAAATAATAATGCACCCAATCTTAATCCCGTGCCATTAAGTTTAATTCCACTTGTAGCAGATGCAGTTGCTGTAATTGATTTTCAACAAAATTTTTTAGAAGTTAGTGATTCATTTGCAAAGTTAACTGGATATGAAATTTCTGAGTTAAAAGAACTAGGCTTTGAGTCAATAATTCATACTTCAGATGCCTTTCAACACGAGCAATGGTTTCACGCATTAGCCGAAGGAACTTACACTGTTTCAAGAACAGAAATAAGAATTTTACGTAAAGATCGACAATCTGCAACTTTAGAATTATTAGCTGCAAGTTTGCCTGCACGACAAGCTATAGTGTTAACAGCTGTTGATAATAGCTTAGCACGAAAAGAGCAAGAGTCTGTAAAGCTTTCACGAGAAAATCTTTATGCACTAATTCAAAATACGGGTGAAGCAATTTTTTCAGTAGATGCGCTCGATAGATTAACAGTTATCAATCAACGCTTTCAACAATTAATTTTAGCACGAATTGGACGCGAGCTTATCGCTGGCGAAGAATTCGGAAACGCTTTGCCTTTACAAGAACGTTCACAATGGAAAGAACGATTGCAAAAAGTATTGCAGGGTGAAACAATAAATTATCGTGAAAACGGCTTCGAAGTTGATGGAGAAGAAGTACATGAAATATTACTCTATCCAGTAATTAATGAACAACAATTAGTGATTGGTTTAAGCTACTATTCACGTAACATAACCAAGCGAATTCAGCAGGAAGAAGAGTTGAAAATTGCTAAGGAAAAAGCTGAAAAGGCAACGCTTGCAAAGTCAGAGTTTCTTGCAGTAATGAGTCATGAAATAAGGACACCATTAAACGGTTTGATTGGCATTTCGGAATTACTCAATACAACATTATTGGATGCTCAACAAAAAGAATTCGTTGATATTATTCGATTGAGTGGTGAAGCTTTGTTGCAAGTGATTAGTGATATTCTTGATTTCTCGAAGATAGAAGCTGATCGAATGCAATTAGAGCAAGCTCCATTTGAATTAAAATCCGTTGTTAATGAAACGATCACTATTTTATTGGGCAAAGCACTTGAAAAAAAGTTAACACTTGAATTTATTCCGAATAAAAATCTTCCAAATACAGTAGTTGGCGATAAAGCTAGATTGAGACAAATACTAATGAACCTAGTTGGTAATGCTTTGAAATTTACGGAGCATGGTAGCGTTTCAATAGGCATAAAAGTTATGGCGGAGGAAGCCGATAATCTTGAGCTAAAATTTGAAGTAAAAGATACTGGCGCCGGCATTGCTCCAGAACAAGCAGAGATGCTTTTTAATGCATTTACTCAAGCCGATCTTTCTACGTATCGCAAGTATGGAGGAACTGGATTAGGCCTTACTATTTGCAGAACATTAGTTAACTTAATGGGAGGAAAAATTTGGGTAGAGAGTGAACAAAATAGTGGAAGTTCTTTTTTCTTTACCATCAATGTGAAAAAATCAGAACATACTATTGTTGAAGTTAAACCACTTCCAAGAGTTGTGTTTCCTGCCGAAAAAATGGCAGAACAGTATGCTGCAAAAATTCTTTTAGCCGAAGACAATGATATAAATCGATTATTAGCCTCCAAATTATTTGGACGATTAGGATATGTGATCGAAGCAGCTGCAAACGGACAAGAAGCATTAAATGCTGTAAAACGAGATAGGTTTGATATTGTATTTATGGATGTTCAAATGCCAGAAATGGATGGACTGGAAGCAACTCGAGCAATACGGGAACAAATCCCTTCCGGACTTCAACCTGTAATAATTGCTATGACTGCATTCGCTACTACTGAAGATAGAGCGATGTGTTTGTCGGCGGGTATGGATGATTATGTTCCTAAACCAATTACACTCGAAGATCTCGAAAGAATGTTGAAGAAATGGACTGGAATAAATTTAATTGAAGATGAAACTGAAAATGGCCCTCACGCAATTAAAGCCGCCGCTGACACCTCTCTTCTAGATCAAGATGCTATTAATAGATTAATGGATATTGGCAAGCAAACTGATCCAGGATTTTTATTGCAAGTGCTCGAAATGTTTATTGTTCAAGCTCCCCAATGTATTAAAGATATTAAAGATGGATTAGAACAAAGTAATTACACAAAAATGTGGCAAGCCGCTCATAAGTTAAAAGGAACTAGCTTAAATATTGGCGCTAAAAAACTTGGTATTACTTGTCGTGAAATTGAAAATAAAGGACGTAATTTAGAGCTAGTTGGACTAAAAGAATTAGCAGAAAAACTATCGGATGATTATGCTCTTACTGTTGAAGAGTTGAGAAGTTTGTTCCAATATAATTGACTAATTATTTGATGCTTTGAAGGTGATTTGATTTTAAAATGCCAATTTCTGTGCAGAGTTTGCAAAACAGGATTTTGTTCGATAAATCATCATTTAAATTGGAATCATTAGGAACAAATATTATTGTGGCCATGATTTTTAGATTTGCTAAGAAGAACAAGTCTTCTTAGCTGGCAAGATTTGTTTTTCCCTTAATTCTTAATTTATTTTCATCAGCACATCAGCACATTGGCACACTAGCACATCTTCTCCATGGTTAATAAGGTCTAGGTCATTTCGGTAATGACAATAACGTACAATTTCATCTTCCCTTAAAAGTTAACAAAAAACACCAAAGTATATAAATGTACTACAAACGAAAAAAGTGTAGGACTCATAGTGTGTTGGGTGATTCAAAGGACGGGAGAGGTTTTATTGAAATTCCCCTTAAAATATCACTTGTTTGAAATCGGTCAAGTTTTGAATTTTTAGAAAATGGCACAATTTTGTTTTTCTTTTTTCCTTTTCTGTAAGCACTTTTGAAATATTTTTGCGAAAGATGTTGGAAAAATAAAAAAGAATTGTAAATTTGCCGTCCCAAAGAAAATCTATCACATGATTATTGTACCAATTAAAGAAAACGAAACAATCGATAAAGCGCTTAAGAAATTCAAGAAGAAATTCGAGAAGACGGGCATTATGAAGCAGTTACGCGCACGTCAGGCATTTGAGAAACCGTCCATTACACGACGTACTACTGTTAAAAAAGCAATCTATAAGAATCATTTAACTTCTACACTTTTAGGTTAGAAAATGATATAATTTATGAAAATCCGGAGTTTATAACTCCGGATTTTTTTTTGTGCATTATGTAATTTAAGGTGTATCTTTATGGTCATACCCTCTTACTAGTGAGCGATAAAGAACGTTTCTTATCATATCTTAAATTCGAAAAGCGTTTTTCAGATCATACAATTGTAGCTTATACAATTGATTTGACGCAGTATATTGATTATTTGCAAATGCAGTATCAAATTGATGATGCAACCATTTCTACTCATTTCATAATTCGTTCTTGGATTGTTTCTTTGATGGAACAAGGTCTCGATGCTCGTTCTGTAAGCCGAAAAGTAACCACCCTCAGAACCTTTTATAAGTTTCTTGTAAAAGTTAAAAGAATGGAACGAACACCAATGTTAAAGGTGCAAGCTCCAAAGGTTTCAAAAAAATTACCTGAATATCTTGATGAGAATAAAATGGAATTATTACTAAAACCTAATAATAACGAAGAAAATACGTTTGAATCAAATAGAGATCTCCTTATTCTTGATTTTTTTTATAGAACAGGTGTTCGATTATCAGAGCTAATAAATTTAAAAACTAGTGATATTAATCTTTATAATTTAACAGTTACTGTGCTCGGTAAAAGAAATAAAGTCCGTCAAATTCCTATAACAATGAATTTCAATAAAATTATTAAGGATTATTTGATTTTGAGAGAAAGATTTTTGTTGGAAAATGGAACATCGCATGCATTTATTTTTCCTGATAACAAGGGTAACCAAATGACCCCAACATTCGTTTACCGACGTGTGAAGTCAATGATTAGTTTAGTATCTACAGGAAGAAAAAGAAGCCCTCATATTTTACGTCATAGTTTCGCTACGTCGATGTTAAATCATGGCGCTGATATTAATGCAATTAAAGAATTATTAGGACATAGTAGCCTTGCTGCTACACAAGTATACACTCATAATTCAATTGAAAAATTGAAAGAAATATATAAACAAGCTTTCCCGAAAGCATAACATTTTAAAACTTAAAGCATATGAAAGTTAAGGTTCAATCAATTCATTTTACGGCAGACATTAAATTGCTAGAGTTCGTAGAAGAAAAAGTAGAAAAATTAACTCAATTTTATGAGGATATTATCGATAGCGAGGTTTTTTTAAGGCTCGACAAAGCGGATGAGAAGTCGAATAAAATTGCAGAAATAAAAATAAATACTCCAGGAAAGACTCATTTTGCAAAAGAGCAATGCAAAACTTTTGAAGAAGCTACGGATTCGGCAGTTGATTCTTTGCGTAAGCAAATTACGAAGCATAAAGAAAAAATGCGCGGAATTTGAGATAAATAAATTCAATTCGAAACCTAAAAATCCTGCTTTTGCAGGATTTTTAGGTTTATAGGGTTGTTATTAGCAGGAAACGTTGATAATAATTTCCTTTTTATCATCTTCATAAACTATTGATAATAAGACTTTAAAAAATAAATTAGTGAACAAGATGAATTTATTTGAAGAATTTTCAATAAATCTTCACATATATTTTAAAAAGAACTTGTTTGAACTAAATCATTTTGTAAATTTGCAGTCCCTTTTTCGGGGGATTTAGTGTAGTTCATTGTATATCAAGCCGATGTAGCTCAGTTGGTCAGAGCTACTGATTTGTAATCAGTAGGTCGGGGGTTCGAATCCCTCCATCGGCTCTTGAATAAGTCGGCATAGTGTAGAAATTGGGAGAAGGTAAATTAGTAGTACTTACTCCAAACTGCAAAATGCCGACTGTTGTCTGAAAAAGAGGGGAGATACTCAAGCGGCCAACGAGGACAGACTGTAAATCTGTTGACTACGTCTTCACAGGTTCGAATCCTGTTCTCCCCACATTAAGTAGAAGAAAAATTAGTGCAGTTGGTGCAAGTACGTTCTTTGATCAAAAATTAAGTCCTCTGAATTTATTTTCAGGATTAAATGCTTTAAAAATTATAAAAGTAATTTTAGGCACTTCCTGATTAAATAAAGAATTAAGCGGAAGTAGCTCATTTGGTAGAGCATCAGCCTTCCAAGCTGAGGGTGGCCGGTTCGAGCCCGGTCTTCCGCTCCATATTGCCTTTACCATTTTATTTCGTAAAACGGGAATAAAATGTAATTTAATACCTGTGAAATTCAATATTATTTTGTAATTTCACGCCCCCATTAAACGTTCAGTGACCTTATTTTTAGTGCTAATATAATAGTCTAAAAAGCCAATGTAGCTCAGATGGTAGAGCACATCCTTGGTAGGGATGAGGTCACCAGTTCGATTCTGGTCATTGGCTCAAACTTGAAACAGTAAATTATAACAATATAACACCTTTAATAAAATGGCAAAAGAGAAATTTGATCGTTCCAAACCACACGTAAACATCGGGACGATCGGTCACGTCGATCATGGTAAGACCACTCTGACTGCTGCAATTACCAACGTACTTGCTCAATCAGGTCTTGCTGAAAAGAGGGATTTCGCCTCTATTGACAACGCTCCTGAAGAGAAAGAGCGTGGTATCACAATTAACACTGCTCACGTAGAGTACCAAACTAAAACTCGGCACTACGCTCACGTTGACTGTCCAGGTCACGCGGATTATGTGAAGAACATGGTTACTGGTGCTGCTCAAATGGATGGTGCAATTTTAGTAGTAGCTGCAACGGATGGTCCAATGCCTCAAACTCGTGAGCATATCTTGCTTGCTCGTCAGGTTGGTGTTCCTCAAGTTGTTGTTTTTATGAACAAAGTTGACATGGTTGATGACGAAGAGTTATTGGATCTTGTTGAAATGGAAATTCGTGAATTACTATCTTTCTATGACTATGATGGAGATAAAACTCCGGTAATCCGTGGGTCAGCATTAGGTGGATTAAACCTTGATGAGAAGTGGATGCCAAAAATCATTGAATTGATGGATGCAGTGGATTCATATATTCCAATTCCTCCTCGTATGGTTGAACTTCCATTCCTTATGCCGATTGAAGATGTTTTCTCTATCACTGGTCGTGGTACAGTAGCAACTGGTCGTATTGAGCGTGGAGTAATTAATTCAAACGAATCAGTTGAAATCATCGGAATGCAATCTGAGAAACTTACTTCTACCGTAACTGGTGTTGAGATGTTCCGTAAGATTCTTGATCGTGGTGAAGCAGGTGATAACGTAGGTCTTTTGTTACGTGGTATCGAGAAATCTGATATTCGTCGTGGAATGGTTGTGGCTAAGCCAGGATCAATCACACCTCATACAAAATTCAAGGCAGAAATTTACGTTCTTAAAAAAGAAGAAGGTGGACGTCATACTCCGTTCCATCAGAAATACCGTCCTCAGTTTTACATGCGTACAACTGATGTTACAGGTGAAATCACTCTTCCAGAAGGACGCGAAATGGTTATGCCAGGTGATAACGTTACAATTACTGTTGAACTTATTCAACCAGTAGCAATGGATAAAGGTCTACGTTTCGCTATCCGTGAAGGTGGTCGTACGGTAGGTGCTGGTCAGGTAACTGAAATCTTAGCATAATAAATAATATTCAAATAGATAATCCTTGCTTTATTGTAAGGATTATCTATTAAAAAGTTTAAGGTTCAAAGTTCAATGTTAAGTATTTTAAAGTCAATTTAAAATATAACATAGAGCCTTGAACTTTGGACTATAGTAGGCTTAGCCTTAAAAAGCTAAATTTATTAGTTGAATACTACAAATACAGGTTTAGCTCATCCCGATAGTTTCCGGGAGGTAAAGTAGCTGCAACTGAAATTGAAATAGTAAAAACTACGGGTGTAGCTCAATTGGTAGAGTAGCGGTCTCCAAAACCGTTGGCTGGGAGTTCGAGTCTCTCCACCCGTGCTTCTATCAACGAAATATATTAATTCATTATTCTTGAAAATATTATGGAAAAGATAAAACTATACCTCGCAGATTCATATAATGAATTGATGCATAAAGTATCCTGGCCAGCTTGGAGTGAACTTCAAAGTAGCGCTATTGTTGTACTTATTGCTACTCTTATCTTTGGATTAGTAATTTTCTCCATTGATTTCCTTTTTCAAGGAACATTAAACATTATTTATAACCTTTTTGCATAATCCAGTCATGTCTGAAACCATCGTTGGAGGTAAAAAGTGGTATGTAATCCGTGCTATTTCTGGACAAGAGAAAAAAATAAAACAATATCTTGAGTCCGAAATAATTCGTGCAGGGTTACAAAACCATATTGCGCAGGTACTTATTCCTATGGAAAAGTATTATCAAATTAAAGAAGGTAAAAAAGTAAGCAAAGAGCGAAGCTTTTACCCTGGATATATTTTGATCGAAGCGGAATTAGTAGGTGAAATTACCCACGTAATACAAAGTACTACAGGTGTAATAGGATTTTTAGGAGCAAAAGGTGCTCCTCCAGCTCCATTACGTTTGTCAGAAGTCAATCGTATTTTAGGTAAGGTAGATGAATTGGCAGATAGTGAAGAGATTATCAATATTCCTTATGTAATCGGTGAAACGGTGAAGGTGGTTGATGGTCCATTTAATAGTTTCTCAGGAGTTATCGAAGAGGTTAACGAAGAGAAGAAAAAACTCAAAGTGATGGTGAAAATCTTCGGACGTAAAACACCACTAGAATTAAGTTACACCCAAGTAGAAAAAGAATCATAACATTCTTTATTCTTCAAGATGTTTGCCTTATGTGCTTCCAACACTAGGTTGAATATTCGGAAAAGAGTAAGAGAATTATTGACTATAAACACAAACAAATGGCAAAGGAAATAGGCGCACTTATTAAACTGCAAGTAAAAGGCGGTGCTGCTAACCCTGCTCCTCCAATTGGTCCTGCATTAGGAGCGAAAGGAGTAAACATCATGGAGTTCTGCAAGCAGTTTAACGCTCGCACCCAAGAAAGAGCCGGTCAGATACTGCCCGTTCAAATTACAGTTTACGTTGACAAATCATTCGAATTTGTTATCAAAACTCCACCAGTTTACAATCAACTGATGGACACTCTAAAAATTCAGAGCGGTTCGGCTGAATCCAATAGGAAAAAAGTTGGTACTGTCACTTGGGACCAAATACGCACAATTGCTGAAGGTAAAATGCAGGATATGAACTGCTTTACTATCGAGTCTGCTATGAAAATGGTAGCTGGATCAGCAAGAAGCGCAGGTATCAATGTTGATGGTGCTGCACCTTGGGATAAGTAAAAGTCAAATCAATCACAGCACCGGTACAGCGCTCGCTGCTTCCCGTTAAAACCCCGGTTTGCTGAAACAATTAAACTCAGATTCACACAATGGCTAACTTAACAAAGAACCAGAAGGTGGCTTATGCCAAAGTAGATGCTAATAAAGCATATACTTTGCTTGAAGCTTCAAAGATGGTGAAGGATATTTCTTTCACAAAGTTCGATGCTTCTGTTGATTTGTCAGTGCGTTTAGGCGTAGATCCACGTAAAGCCAATCAAATGGTACGTGGTATCGTTACCCTTCCGCATGGAACAGGTAAAACAGTACGTGTACTCGTATTGTGTACCCCAGACAAAGAACAAGAAGCAAAAGATGCCGGCGCTGACTTTGTTGGTCTTGATGACTTTATCTCGAAAATCGAAAGCGGTTGGACAGATGTAGATGTCGTGATCACAATGCCTAGCGTTATGGCAAAAGTGGGTAAATTGGGTAAGATCCTTGGTCCACGTAACCTTATGCCAAATCCTAAAACTGGCACCGTAACAAACGATGTTGGTAAGGCAGTAACAGAGGTAAAAGGTGGTAAAATCGACTTCAAAGTAGATAAAACAGGTATCATCCATGCCTCAATAGGCAAGGTATCTTTTGACACTACAAAGTTGTTGGAAAACGCTCAGGAATTACTTTCTACTATCGTAAAGCTTAAACCGTCTGCAGCTAAAGGTACTTATATGAAAAGTATCTCTCTAAGCAGTACGATGAGCCCCGGAATTATGGTCGACTCAAAGTCGATTCACGGGTAACAATTATTATTAATCTCAATCAGCAAAATGACCAGAGAAGAAAAAAACCAGATCATAGAATCATTGGTAGAAACATTGTCTCAGTACAATAGTTTTTATATCACTGATATCTCTGCTCTGCCCTCCGCAAAAACCAGCAAACTGCGCCGACTATGCTTCAATAAGCAGGTACAGTTAAAGGTTGCGAAAAATTCCCTGATCCAAAAAGCATTAGATAGAATTGAAGGTGATTATAGCCAAATGGTGCCAACTCTTAAAGAGTTCTCGGCAATCATGACAGCTGAATTTCCAAACATTCCTGCTAAACTTATCAAGGAATTCCGCAAAGAGAGCGATAAACCAGTGCTTAAAAGTGCCAGTGTCGATGGTGGAATATATGTTGGCGACAATCAATTAGATGCCTTGGCATCATTGAAGTCGAAAAACGAACTCATCGGAGATATCATTGGATTACTTCAATCACCAGCACAAAATGTTATCTCTGGCCTAAAAGGACAGGGTGGCAAACTTGCAGGTATCCTCAAAACACTCGAAGAACGCGCTGCTTGATATTAGCAAACAGCATTCTTTCATTATCAAACAATAATTAATCATTCAAACGTAATACCCCCTTTAAAAAACAAATAAAATGGCAGACCTGAAATCATTCGCAGAACAGTTAGTTAATTTAACTGTTAAAGAAGTTCAAGAACTAGCTCAAATTCTAAAAGACGAGTATGGCATTGAGCCTGCTGCTGCAGCTGTTGCTGTTGTTGCTGGTAATGCTGCACCTGCTGCAGAAGAGCAAACTTCATTCGACGTTATCCTAAAAGCTGCTGGCCCAAACAAATTGGCTATCGTTAAGCTTGTAAAAGACCTTACAGGTCTTGGTTTGAAAGAAGCAAAGGATCTAGTTGATACTGCTCCTAAACCAGTAAAAGAAGGAGTAACTAAAGAAGAAGCAAATTCATTAGTGCAACAGCTAAAAGAAGCTGGCGCTGAAGTTGATATCAAGTAATTGATTTACAAGTTCTAATAGACCTGTTCCATTGCAAAAATGGATCAGGTCTATTCCCGTTTATAAACTGTTGTAAAAAAACAGAAGTACATGAATGGTTGTTTATAATTCAAAAACCCCCTTCGCCTTGACTACTAAAACCAGTCTTTCAACTGATAAGACTTCCAATAATCGTATCAATTTTGCCAAAAGCAAGCACCCCTTCCAGTACCCAGATTTTCTTGAAGTTCAGCTAAAGTCATTTAAAGATTTCTTTCAGCTAGAAACTACTTCGGATAATCGTACTCAAGAAGGACTTTATAAGGTGTTCAGTGAGAATTTTCCAATCACTGATTCTCGTAACAACTTTGTACTAGAGTTTTTAGATTATTTCGTAGATCCACCTCGTTATTCTATCGAAGAATGTATTGAACGTGGACTTACGCATAGTGTTCCATTAAAAGCAAAATTAAAACTGTATTGTACAGATCCTGAGCATGAGGATTTCGAAACAATCGTTCAGGATGTCTATCTAGGAACTATTCCTTACATGACTCCTAAAGGTACTTTCGTAATCAATGGCGCTGAGCGTGTAGTTGTATCCCAACTTCACCGTTCTCCAGGAGTATTTTTTGGCCAAAGCCGCCATGCTAATGGAACAAAATTGTATTCTGCGCGCGTGATTCCTTTCAAAGGATCATGGATCGAATTCGCCACTGACATTAATAATGTCATGTATGCTTATATCGATCGTAAAAAGAAATTCCCGGTAACTACTTTGCTCCGTGCAATTGGTTATCAAACTGACAAAGATATCCTTGAGATATTTGGTCTTGCTGACGAAGTAAAGGTTAGTAAAGCTGGATTGAAAAAGGTTGTTGGACGAAAATTAGCAGCCCGCGTATTAAAAAGCTGGCTTGAAGATTTCGTTGATGAGGATACCGGTGAAGTAGTTTCTATCGAGCGTAACGAAGTTATTCTTGAGCGTGAAACTGTTATCCAAGATGAGCATATTGATACTATCGTTGATGCGGGTGTGAAATCGATTATTCTACATAAGGAAGATGCGAACACAAATGATTATGCGATTATCTACAATACGCTTCATAAGGATACCTCTAACTCTGAAAAAGAAGCCGTAGAACATATCTATCGTCAACTTCGTAATGCTGAACCACCAGATGAAGAAACAGCTCGTGGTATTATCGACAAATTATTTTTCTCCGATAAGCGTTATGATCTTGGTGAAGTAGGTCGCTATCGTATTAATCGCAAGTTAAGGCTTGAAATTGATGCTAAAACGAAAGTTCTAACTAAAGAAGATATTATATCTATCATTAAATATTTGATTCAGCTGATTAACGCTAAAGCAGATGTTGATGATATTGATCACTTGAGTAATCGTCGTGTACGTACTGTTGGAGAACAATTATACTCTCAGTTTGGAGTTGGTTTGGCTCGTATGGCTCGTACTATTCGTGAGCGTATGAACGTTCGTGATAATGAGGTTTTTACTCCCGCCGATCTTATAAATGCAAAAACATTGTCTAGCGTAATTAATTCCTTCTTTGGAACTAATCAGCTGAGTCAATTTATGGATCAGACAAATCCCCTTGCGGAGATTACGCATAAGCGTCGTCTCTCAGCACTCGGACCAGGTGGTCTATCTCGCGAAAGAGCAGGTTTCGAAGTACGTGACGTTCACTATACTCATTATGGACGTTTATGTACTATTGAAACTCCTGAAGGACCAAACATAGGTTTAATTTCCTCTCTTTGTGTGTTTGCAAAAATTAACAATCTTGGATTCATTTCCACACCTTATCGTAAGGTTGCAAATGGTCAGATTGATATGGATTCTGAACCAATCTATTTAACAGCAGAAGAAGAAGATACTAAAGTAATTGCTCAAGCAAATGCCGACGTAGATGAATCAGGTTTGTTCCACTCACAAAAAGTAAAAGCACGTTTCGAAGGTGACTTCCCAATTGTAGATCCGAAAGGAATTCACTTGATGGATGTTGCTCCGAATCAAATTGCTTCTATTGCAGCTTCATTAATTCCTTTCCTTGAGCATGATGATGCTAACCGTGCCTTGATGGGCTCGAACATGCAACGTCAAGCTGTTCCATTGCTTCGCCCTGAAGCGCCTTATGTTGGAACAGGCTTGGAAGGTGATGTTGTTCGCGATAGTCGTGTGTTAATTAATGCTGAACATGCTGGAGTTGTTGAATACGTTGATGCAAATGAAATTCACATTCGCGGATATCGTAACGACGATGAGAAGCTAATTAGCTTTGAAGATGATCTTAAGATCTATCGCCTTACTAAATTTCAAAAAACAAACCAGAATACTTGTATCAATCTTAAGCCAATTGTTAGAAAAGGCGATAAGGTTAGAAAGGATCAAGTGTTGTGTGAAGGATATGCAACTCAAGGTGGAGAACTTGCTTTAGGACGTAACATGAAAGTGGCATTCATGCCATGGAAAGGAAATAACTTCGAAGATGCGATTGTAATTTCTGAACGTGTTGTGCGTGAAGATATTTTTACGTCGTTACATATCGATGAATACAGCCTTGAAGTACGTGACACTAAACGTGGTCTTGAAGAATTAACAGCAGATATTCCTAACGTAAGTGAAGAAGCTACTCGTGAATTGGATGAGAACGGTTTAATACGTGTTGGTGCTGAAGTTACTGAAGGTGATATCTTGATTGGTAAAATCACTCCAAAAGGTGAAACAGATCCATCTCCAGAAGAGAAACTTCTTCGTGCAATCTTCGGTGATAAAGCTGGTGATGTTAAGGATGCATCTTTAAAAGTTCCACCATCTGTTAAAGGTGTTGTTATCGATAAAAAATTATTCAGTCGTGCGATTAAGGATAAAAAAGCACGTGATGAAGAGAAAACAATTGTTGGTCGTTTTGACGCAGAACAGAACAAAGAATTAGTTGAATTAAAAGCTAAACTGATTGATAAATTGTTCGTTTTAGTAAGTGGAAAAACATCTCAAGGAGTAATGAATACTTTTAAAGAAGTAATCATTCCGAAAGGATCGAAATTCACACAAAAGATGTTGATTGATTTAGATTATAATAATATCAATCCAGCAAAGTGGACAACCGACAAAGAGAAGAATGATATGATTACTCGTTTACTCACAAATCATAATGTGAAGATGAATGAAATTATCGCTTCTTATAAACGTAAAAAATTCCAGATTCAAATCGGAGATGAGTTGCCAACAGGAATTATGCAACTTGCTAAAGTTTACATCGCTAAGAAACGTAAGCTTAAAGTAGGTGATAAGATGGCAGGTCGTCACGGTAATAAGGGTATTGTTGCACGTATTGTACGTGATGAAGATATGCCTTACTTAGAAGATGGAACACCAGTAGATATCGTTCTTAATCCTCTTGGAGTACCTTCTCGTATGAACCTTGGTCAGATTTATGAGACTGTATTGGCTCTTGCAGGACAGAAACTAGGATTGAAGTTTGCAACGCCGATTTTCGACGGAGCAACAATCGAAGAAATTGATAGCTATGTTACAAAAGCAGGATTACCAAAATTTGGATCTACGTATCTTTTTGATGGTGGTACTGGTGAACGATTTGATCAACCAGCAACAGTAGGAATTATCTATATGCTGAAACTTGGTCACATGGTTGATGATAAGATGCATGCTCGTTCTATCGGACCTTACTCACTTATTACACAACAGCCTCTTGGTGGTAAAGCACAATTTGGAGGACAGCGTTTTGGTGAGATGGAGGTTTGGGCGATCGAAGCATTTGGTGCTGCTAATATTCTTCAGGAATTACTAACTGTAAAATCTGATGATGTATTAGGTCGTGCTAAAGCATACGAATCAATTGTAAAAGGGGATAACATGCCTGTACCGGGAATTCCGGAATCATTCAACGTATTGTTGCATGAGTTACAAGGTCTGTGTCTTAAAGTTACTCTTGACTAGGTAAAAATAAATATAGGGGAGTGTCTTCTCTGATACTCCCTTTTTCTAATGTCCATAACATGATTGACTAACGTTTAAGTCATACCGAAAAAACACATGGCAGCGAAAAAAGAACAAAAGCTGAAAAGCAATTTTACGAAAATTACAATTAGTTTGGCTAGTCCAGAAAACATCCTTGAACAATCAAGTGGTGAGGTGCTAAAGCCTGAAACAATTAATTATCGTACTTATAAACCCGAGCGCGATGGCCTCTTTTGTGAGCGCATCTTCGGACCAGTTAAAGACTGGGAATGTCATTGCGGAAAGTACAAGCGTATTCGTTATAAAGGAATCGTTTGTGATCGTTGCGGTGTAGAAGTAACAGAGAAAAAAGTGCGTCGTGAACGTATGGGTCATATTACCCTTACCGTTCCTGTTGCGCATATCTGGTATTTCCGTTCATTACCAAATAAGATTGGTTACTTATTAGGATTACCTACTAAGAAACTTGATCTAATTATTTATTATGAACGCTATGTAGTTATTCAAGCAGGTTTAAAAGCAGCTGATGGAATCAATTATCTTGATTTCTTGACTGAAGAAGAATACCTGAATATACTAGATGGTTTACCAAAAGATAATCAACATTTAGATGACAAGGATCCGAATAAATTCATCGCTAAGATGGGTGCGGATGCATTGTATGATTTGTTGTCTCGCCTTGAGTTAGATTCACAAAGTTACAATTTGCGTTATCAAGCAAGTACTGAAACAAGTCAGCAACGTAAAAACGAAGCATTAAAGCGTTTGCAAGTTGTTGAAGCATTCCGTCAAGCTAATACGCATATTGAAAATCGTCCTGAATGGATGATCGTTAAAGTTGTTCCTGTTATTCCACCGGAATTACGTCCACTTGTTCCATTAGATGGTGGTCGTTTTGCAACTTCCGATTTGAATGATTTATATCGTCGTGTTATTATTCGTAACAACCGATTAAAAAGACTTATCGAAATTAAGGCTCCAGAAGTAATTCTCCGTAATGAGAAACGTATGCTTCAAGAAGCTGTTGATTCTTTATTTGATAACAGCCGTAAAGTAAATGCGGTGAAGACTGAAAGTAATCGTGCCTTGAAATCTCTTTCTGATTCATTGAAAGGAAAGCAAGGTCGTTTCCGTCAGAATCTTCTAGGAAAACGTGTTGATTATTCAGCTCGTTCGGTAATTGTTGTTGGACCAGAATTGAAGTTACACGAGTGCGGCTTACCAAAAGACATGGCAGCTGAACTTTTCAAACCGTTTATCATTCGTAAAATGATTGAACGTGGTGTAGTGAAGACTGTAAAAAGCGCAAAGAAAATTGTTGATCGTAAAGATGCAATCGTTTGGGATATCCTAGAGAATGTATTGAAAGGTCATCCTGTTATGTTAAACCGTGCTCCAACGCTTCACAGGTTGGGTATACAAGCCTTCCAACCTAAGTTGATCGAAGGAAAAGCAATTCAATTACACCCATTAGTTTGTACTGCATTCAACGCCGATTTTGACGGTGATCAGATGGCTGTTCACGTTCCACTTGGAAATGCAGCTATCCTTGAAGCTCAAATGTTAATGCTTGCTGCACATAACATTTTGAATCCAGCAAACGGAGCTCCCATCACTGTACCTTCTCAGGACATGGTTTTAGGTCTTTACTATATCACAAAAGGCAAGAAGTCAATCGACGGTCTTAAAGTGAAAGGTGAAGGAATTACTTTCTATTCTTCAGAAGAAGTTATCATTGCTTATAACGAACAACGTGTTGAACTGCATGCTTGGATTCGTGTTAAAGCAAATGTTCTTGAAGATGGAAAGCTTGTAAATAAATTAATTGAAACTACTGTTGGTCGTGTTATTTTTAACGAAGTTGTTCCAACACGTTCAGGATATATTAACGAATTACTTACTAAGAAATCATTACGCGAAATTATCGGAACAGTATTGAAGCAAACTGGTGTTGCTGAAACTGCAAAGTTCCTTGATGATATCAAAGATCTTGGTTTCCGAATGGCATTCCGTGGAGGATTATCGTTCAACTTGAATGATGTAATTATCCCTGAAGAAAAAGAAATTTTCGTTAAGAAAGCACACGAAGAAGTTGAAGAAGTAATGAATAACTATAACATGGGATTCATTACCAATAACGAGCGTTACAATCAGATTATCGATATCTGGAGTAGAACAAACTCTAGAATTACAGATATTTTGATGAAACAATTGTCGACTGATAAGCAAGGATTCAATGCAGTTTATATGATGCTTGATTCTGGAGCGCGTGGTTCGAAAGAGCAGATTCGCCAGTTAGGTGGAATGAGAGGATTGATGGCTAAGCCACAAAAATCTGGTTCTACTGGTGGTGAGATTATCGAGAATCCGATTCTTTCTAACTTTAAAGAAGGTCTTTCAATTCTTGAGTATTTCATTTCAACTCACGGTGCTCGTAAAGGTCTTGCCGATACAGCATTAAAGACTGCAGATGCGGGTTACTTAACTCGTCGTTTGGTAGATGTTGCACAAGATGTAATCATCAATCAACCAGACTGTGGTACTTTACGTGGATTATCAATGACTGCGTTGAAGAATCAGGAAGAAGTTGTAGAGAGTCTTTACGATAGAATTCTTGGTCGTGTTTCTGTACATAATGTATATCATCCACAAACAGGTGAATTACTTGTTAAGTCTGGAGAGGAGGTTAATGAAGATGTAGCTACGATTATCGAAGAATCGCCAATAGAAATGGTAGAAATTCGTTCAGTACTTACTTGCGAATCGAAGAAAGGAGTTTGTGCATTATGTTACGGTAGAAATCTTGCATCGGGCCGTATGGTTCAACGAGGAGAAGCTGTAGGTGTTATTGCTGCACAGTCAATCGGAGAGCCAGGAACACAGCTTACACTTCGTACGTTCCACGTCGGAGGGGTTGCCGCGAAAGGTGCTACTGAATCTAAGTTCGAAGCGAAGTTCCGAGGAATTCTTGAATTTGAAGAAGTACGTAGTTTAGTGCATGGTAAGAAAGGTGAAGAGACAGAAGTTGTAATTGGACGTTCTGGAGAGATGAGAATCATTGATCCAAATACAAAAGCAATTCTTGAATCGAATAACATTCCTTACGGGTCAAAACTGTATAAAAAAGATGGTGATATCGTTGAAAAAGGTCAGCTTATTTGTGAGTGGGATCCATACAACGCAGTAATCATTTCTGAAGTATCAGGAAAAATCGGATACGAGTTCATCGAAGAAGGTGTAACTGTAAAAGAAGAATCTGATGAGCAAACAGGCTTTAAGGAAAAAGTAGTAATCGATAGTCGTGATAAAACAAAGATCCCAATGATCCGCGTTATAAGTGGCAAAGAAACATTGAAAGCATACAACATGCCAGTAGGTGCTCACATCATGGTTAATGAAGGTGATAAAATTGAGTCAGGAGATATCATCGTAAAGATTCCTCGTCAATTAGGTCGTACTGGTGATATCACTGGAGGTCTTCCTCGTGTTACTGAATTATTCGAAGCACGTAACCCAAGTAATCCAGCAGTAGTTTCTGAGATTGATGGTGTGGTTAGTTATGGTGGAATCAAACGTGGTAATCGCGAAATCGTTATTACTGCACGTGATGGCGAAATCAAAAAATATCTTGTTCCGTTGAGTAAGCACATCCTTGTTCAGGATAGTGACTTTATCAGAGCTGGACATTCATTATCTGATGGAGCTACAACACCAAGCGATATCCTTGCTATCAAAGGACCAACAGCAGTACAAGAGTATTTAGTTAATGAGATACAGGAAGTATATCGTCTGCAAGGTGTGAAAATTAATGATAAGCATTTCGAAACGATTGTTCGTCAGATGATGCGTAAAGTAATTATTGAAGATGCAGGAGATACTCGTTTCTTAGAGCGTGAATCAGTAAACAAAATTGATTTTAGCGAAGAGAACGATTCTATCATTGATAAGAAAGTAGTAATGGAGCCTGGAGATTCTCCTACGTTCAAGCAAGGACAAATTATTACTTTACGGAGATTACGTGATGAGAATTCTCAATTAAAAAGAAAGGATATGAAGTTGGTAGAGGCACGTGATGCAATTCCGGCAACATCAAGTACTTTATTACAAGGAATTACTCAGGCATCGTTGCATACTAAGAGCTGGATTTCAGCTGCATCATTCCAGGAAACTACTAAGGTTCTTAATGAATCAGCAATTCGTGGAGCTATCGATACATTAAATGGATTGAAAGAAAACGTAATTGTTGGACATTTAATTCCTGCAGGTACTGGAATGCGCGAGTATGAGAAACTAATCGTAGGTTCTCAAGAAGAATATGACTTGCTGATGGCTTCGAAAAAGGAAGCACTAGAAGCTTAATTATTATATAAGTTAAAACAAATTCAACACATAACGCAGGGTTTTCCCTGCGTTATGTGTTATAAGTAAAAAATAATCAGATGTGAAAATCCTCACATCAAAACAGGAGATAATTATGGAAGAAAATAACAATCAATTAAACATTGAACTTTCTGAAGAGATTGCAGAAGGGATTTATTCAAACCTTGCTATTATTACACATTCAAATGCGGAATTCGTAGTTGATTTTGTTAGAGTAATGCCAGGTGTTCCAAAAGCACGCGTTAAAGCTCGTATTGTTTTAACACCACAACATGCAAAAAGATTGTTAACTGCATTAGCTGACAATGTTAGCAAATACGAAGCAGTTCACGGGATTATTAAGCAAAGTGAAGGGGTTGGTTTACCAATGAATTTTGGCGGACCAACAGCACAAGCGTAATCAATAAAATTTGACTTTTAGTTTCTCTTTCGATGTTAACTAAATGCAAACAAAAAATTAAAACCGCTAGTGGAAATATTCCGTTAGCGGTTTTTTTCGATTTTATAATAAGGAATGAAGTTACTTAAGTAAAATTCAATCGTACAGTAATAGATATTTTTGGAATAAGAGTTAATGCAAACACAAACCCGAAATTTACTTTTTCAAATTGCTAAATTAGCAGCAGTTATAATTTCATTTTTTTATATCTGCTATCATATCAATAGTAGATCATCATTAATTCAAGATAGTAGTCGCTTGATAGCAGCTCTGGAACAAAAAAATCTTCTTTTTTTATTGTTGATAAGCTTGGGCTTAATGCTCGTTAATTACTCGCTTGAGGCTCAGAAATGGAGATTGCTCACATCATCAGTAGAAACCATCGGTTTTTCAAAAGCAATTAGAAGTGTTTTTACAGGAACTACAATAAGTTTTTTTACTCCAAATAGAGTAGGTGAATTTGCTGGAAGGATACTGCATCTTGAAGAAGGTCATCGCGTAAGAGGAGCATTAGCTGCTTTTGTTGGAAGTTCTGCACAATTACTTATAACAATTCAAGCTGGTTTAATTGCTTTATTATGGATGCCTGCATCTTTTTTATTGTTAAGTCAAAAAACGATTTTTTTTTTGCAAGTTAGCTGTATAATTGCAATTGTTTTATTGATGTTTGCATGGTTTAAAGTGCCTCGATTATCTTTTCTTTTTGAGAGATTTGATTGGTTGAAAAAATACAATAATTTTGGTGAGGTGTTTTCTCATTTTCATCAAAAGGAATTGGCGCAAACTTATGTTTTTTCATTGATGCGCTATTTGGTTTTTTCTACGCAACAATATTTACTTTTTCGTGCCTTTCAAATTGAAGTTGATTATTTTACATGCTTGCAATTGACAGCTATTTCTTTTTTACTTATTACCTTAGCTCCTAGCATTGCTTTAGGTGAGTTAGGTGTGCGTGGAGGAATTAATATTTTCGTATTCGCATCTTTAACCAATGATACTGCTGCTATATTAATTAGTACATTTAGTTTGTGGTTTGTGAATCTTGCACTCCCAGCCTTATTAGGTGCAGTAAGTTTGTTGTATATTCGATTATGGAAAAATTAAATTTCAAAAAGCTTTTTAGTATTTCTTTAGGTATAAAAAATAAAGCATGATTATTTTATTTTATTTCGCTTTATTGATTAATTTCTTATATTCAGGATTACTCTTTTCTTATTTTTTAAAATGGAAAGAAGTAAGGAAATCAAGTTTGCCTGATTTCAATTTAATAAAGAATTGGCCATCTGTTACTATCGTAATTCCTGTTAGAAATGAAGAAAATAATTTGAATGCTTTATTTGAAGATTTAGAAAATTTAAATTATCCTTCCGAACAGCTAGAAATCATTTTTGTTAATGATCATAGCGGCGATAATTCACTTTTAATTCTTGAAAGAAAATCATTGCAATTTAAAATTTATTCTTTATCAAATACATTTGGAAAAAAGGCAGCATTAGATTTTGGAATTAGACAAGCAAATAAGGATTGGATTGTAACTATTGATGCAGATATACATTTTAATAATGATTGGCTGAAATATTTAATGCTCCCATCTACCCACAGTGATGTAGTAATGATATGCGGATTAGTGAAGATTGATTTTGAAGAATATAACACACTTTCAAAGTTTCAATCAATGGAGTTTTCGATGTTACAAGCTTCTGGATTTGCAGCGTTAAAAGGTGGTAATTCGCTATTGAATTCAGGAGCTAATTTGGCGTTTAAAAAAGAAAATTGGTTAGCAATTGGCGCCTATTCAAGTCATCAACACATCGCTTCTGGTGATGATACATTTTTATTATTTGAAATGATGAAGTCCTATCCTGGAAAGGTGGTTTCGTCAGTAAATGCCATAGTTAGTACAAAATCCCAAAACTCATTTAAAGAATTAGTAATTCAACGACTTCGTTGGTCTCGTAAAACAGTTCATTATAAGGAGATTTATGTATGTATGGTTGGAGCTTTAGTCATACTTTCCTCTTTATTCCTAATTATTTCTGTGTTTTCTTGTCTGTTTTTGGGCTCCCCAACTTTCACCTTCCTCATGATTATCTTTTTTATTAGAGGAATGTCTGAATGGTTGCTTTTGGATTCTTTTACTAGGAAAAATGAATTCGAATTCCAGTTTTTTGATAAGTTAATGATGACTTTTTTATACCCATTCTTTGTTTTTTGCATTGTTTTAATTCAGCCATTTAGCAAGTTATCATGGAAGGGTAGGAAATTGTGAATAACTCAGGTATTCATTCTAACTATTTAATTCAAATCTTTAGCTCTTTTTATCTTATTTTGCACTAATAACTTTTGGAAACATTAATACCTTAAAGTCTTAATTATTACTTAAGTAAAATACATTCAAATTCATTATTTCTTGCCGATTAATTTAATATTCAATACCATGAAAAAATCAATTCTAATCTTAATGCTCGCTCTTCCACTTTTTGTTTTTTCTCAAACAAAACAACCTGCGATAAAACCTTTTTTAAAGGATGATGTCAAAGCTGCTAAAAGTGAAGCCGATGATTTTTATAAGGCACAAGGATATAATAAGGCCTTAACTATATACGAACGTCTTGTAATTACAGAACCAAATAATGCAGAATATAATTTTAAACTTGGCGAATGTTATCTGAACAGCAATATTAATAAGGCTAAGTCTGTAACATTGCTTGAGTATGCAGCTAATGCAAATGTCAAAGAAAAACCTAAGGATGTATTATTTGAATTAGCAAAAGCATATCACTATGCTGGTTTGTATGATAGAGCAATTGAGACTTTTGAAAAATTTAGAGTTGAGAAAAAGGGATCTGTAGATGCTAAATTAAAATTCGATCAATGGGTTAGTTGGTCCACATCTGCAAAAACACTTACTGCAAATTCTGTTGATGTTACTTTTGAAAATCTTGGAAAAACGATCAATGCAATTTCAGCAGATTATCGTCCTGTTATGGGTGTAAGTGATTCAATAATTTATTTTTCATCTAAAAGAAAAGGAAATACTGGAGGGATGACGGATGATTTAGGAGAGGTAACTTCTGATATTTATTTCTTTACTCAAAATGATACTTCTACAAGTAAAGCAAAAAATGCAGGGGCTAATATTAATACTGCGTTCTATGAGGAATGTATGTACATTAATCCTTACGGCGATAAAATGTTAGTTTATTCGGAAGGTCCTGAGTCGAATGGTGATATAAATATTACTCAATTGAAAGGTAAGCAATGGGATAAACCTGTTTCATTGGGAAAAGACTTTGTGACGAAAGTTATGGAAACAGGTGCTTGTATGTCACCAGATGGTTTAACATTATATTTTTCTGCTGAGATGTCGGGATCTAAAACGGGAAAAGATATTTATCGCTGCACTAGAACAGAATCTACTAATTGGAGCAAGCCTGAGCGGCTTGATGATAACATAAATACAAATGGCGATGAAGATGCTCCGTATATGTGGATCGATGGAAAAACATTTTTCTTTAGTTCTACAGGACACGGAAGTATGGGTGGCTATGATTTGTTTAAATCTATAAAAGCTAGTAGTAGTGAAGGATTCTCTAAGCCAGAAAATTTGGGTTATCCAATCAATTCAACTTATGATGATATTGGATTTGCATTAGCGCCAAACGGTAAAACGTTTTATGTTTCTGCAGTTCGTGATTCTGGATTGGGCGATTATGATATTTATAAATGTACTTCAACTACCTCATTAGTTTCAACTCCAATGGTATGGCTTCAAGGTGTAGCAATGACTAGTGCAGGTACCCCCGCTAAAGGAGCATTCGTGGTTGTGACAAATGCTACCACAGGCGAGAAAGTTGCTAATTGTGAGTCGAATGACGCTAATGGGCATTTTGATATTGCTGTTCCTGCTGGATCATATAAAGTTTCATTACGTCATGCGAAATTGGGAAAAGCGGATGCTGAGTTTACTGCTGATCCAGCTACGTCTTCAAAAGTTTATTTAGAAATAAAATTTCAGTAATTTTTTTAAATTTATAAGTATTAAAAATGATGGCAAAAAGATCAGGCTCAAAGATTGATTTGCTTTCTTCACAGTTAGACTTATTCTCCATCGAGCAAATTACAATAGAAATAATGAAACTTACACTTGAAAAACCACTCGCATTTTTTGATTTGGAAACAACAGGTGTTACTGTTGGATCTGATCGGATTGTTGAAATTAGTATTTTAAAATTAATGCCTAATGGTGATAAACCGGTATTTACAAGAAGAGTAAATCCTGGAATTCCTATTCCACTATTTGCATCTCAAGTTCATGGTATCTATGATAAAGATATTGCCAATGAACCAACTTTTAAAGAGTTAGCGCAAGAGATCGCCGCATTCATTGCTAATGCTGATTTAGCTGGATATAATTCAAACAAGTTCGATGTTCCCTTGTTAGTTGATGAGTTTCTACGAGTAGAATATTCATTTGATATGAAAGGCCGTAAAATGGTTGATGTTCAAAATATTTTCCATAAAATGGAGCAACGAACATTAGCCGCAGCATATAAATTTTATTGTAACAAAGAAATTATAAATGCACATAGTGCTGAAGCAGATATTTTAGCAACCTATGAAGTTTTTCTTGCTCAATTAGAAAAGTATCCAGATTTACCTAAAGATGTTGATGGGTTGCAACAATTTACTGCAATGAATCAAAATGTGGATTTAGCTGGAAGGGTTGTGTTTAATGAAAAGAAGGAAGAAGTATTTAATTTCGGTAAGCATAAAGGAAGAACTGTTGATGATGTTTTTTCAAAAGAACCTTCTTACTATGATTGGATGATGAAAGGTGATTTTTCGGCTGAGACGAAGCAGGTTTTAACAGCATTACGCCTACGAACTTTTAATAAAAAATAATTCACGATGCTTACGAATAATGATATATTAAAAAAAATTCGCGTTGCTCTTGAGTTGAAAGATGATGATATTATTGATATCTTAAAACTCTCTGATTTCGAAGTTTCGAAGAGTGAATTGAGTGCGCTTTTTCGCAAAGAAGATCATCCAAATTATAAAGAATGCGGTGATCAATTACTACGTAATTTTTTAAATGGATTAATCGTTTATAAACGAGGTCCGTATCCTGAAAAGAAAGATAGTTGACTTAACGAAAGAGTCCTTTTATTACTATTCTTAGATCATTAAAAACCTTGTATTCTTTGGCATAAAGAGCATTTAAACGATCTGTAACAGCTGAGTCAGAAGGGACTTCTGCAAGCATTTCAGATGGGGAAAATACGCCAACACGAATCCCTTTTTTACGTTTATTTTGTGAGTCATTATACCCAACCCAGCTTAGTTTTCCAATTATTACTTTAAAGATATTACTAAAGTATTTTGATTTATTGTTGGTAGGCCATATTAGTATTGGCGACAATGCAAGTAATACAAAACTAGTAGCGAGATCAAATATTTTTTTATTTCTTTTGTTGACTGGATTATTCAAAATCGGAACATCAATTAAATAAAAATCACTTTTATCATTTATTGAATTGCTTCCAATAATAAATAAACTCTCAGTAGGTGCAATTTTATATTCAACATCTTGGTTTCCCATATTAAGCATCTGCTGAATAATAGTACTTGAAGAGATGTTTTTTCCGCAAAATATCACTTCGTTAATTTCATACATATTGATTAAGTCGGGTAATACTTTTAAATCTCCAAGATGAAAATTTTGCATAGAACTTTCTTGATCATTTTTATTTTCAGATTCAGTTACATATCCTACAAAGTTTGAATTCGTTCCACTTATCATCAGAAGAGAAAGTACGCGTTGACTTTCTGCTGAATCACCAACAATAAGCATGCGTTTACGAATAGAATCCGCTAATTGAAAACCTGTAAGTTTACTTAAATGCAAAATAACTCGCAGTAATGTAATTGAAAAACTAGCCCAAGCAGTGCCAAGCAAAATTAACGCTCGAGAAAAACGGTAGTTTTCTGGTAGTAGTGCATATATAACTAAAATCACAACAGTCCCTGTCAAAAGACCTCTAATCATTCTTGAAATGCGAATGGGTTTGTCGTAGCCACCACCTAAATAAGCACTAAGTAGCCAAATTAAAATATATATTGGTAAAATTATATGCATAAAAAAATCAGGGTAATGAACATCTTTAACGGTGTATTCCCAATAATTTTTTATTAAAATTATGCCCGAATAAATTACAATTGCATCTACTAAAGGAAGCCAAATTCTTTTCACCACTTGTTGTAATAATGCAATGCCTGCACGCATCCAAATAGCAATATTGATAAGGAATGAAAACAATGCAGCTCGTCTTGGTGCAAAGTGTTTCTTAGCAAAAATTACCATCGCACGATAAAATACAAAAACATAATTAACTGAACTCTTCTTGGTGCTTTCACCTTTGTAGTGAATGATATGTGTGTCAGGGAAATAATAATTTTTATATCCTCCCTCAGTAATTCGATAACTTAAATCAATATCTTCACCATACATAAAATAATCTTCGTCCAGCAATCCTACTTTGTCAAGAGTCGATTTTCTTAGTAACATAAATGCGCCTGATAAAACATCTACTTCATGTGTTTTATCTTTATCTAAAAACCCAAGATGATATTTACCAAATTTTTTCGACTTCGGAAATAAATTGGACAAACCAAAAATCTTATAAAACGCAACTAATGGTGTAGGCAAGCCTCTTTTTGATTCCGGCAAGAAATTCCCTTTTCCGTCAATCATATGTACGCCTAAGCCGCCAGCGTCATTATGCGCATCCATAAAGGCACAAACCTTTTTAATCGTATCTTCTTCTACGATAGTGTCAGGATTGAGCAACAATATATATTCTCCCTTCGCCAATCTTATCGCTTGATTATTCGCTTTCGAGAAACCTACATTTTCTGAATTGGCAATAAGTTTAACCTCTGGAAATAATTCTTGTACCATTTCCACAGAACCATCTTCAGAAATATTATCTACAACGAAAATTTCAGCATCAACACCTTCAATAGCTTTCTTCACCGACTGCAAACATTGTTGCAGAAAGTAACGAACATTGTAATTAACGATGATTATACTTATTTTCAATTTGTATTTTGTTAATTTATATTGGTAAGATTATTTTTAAAAATTGTATTGTTTATAAAGAAATAAATATTTTGTATTGTGATAAACATACTTATTTTACTAATTGATTATCGTATGGAACTCTATTTACAATTGATCGGCCTAAGGTAACTTCATCTGCATATTCTAATTCGCCACCGATCGCAACTCCTCTTGCCAAAGTGCTTACTTTGATATCAAGTGGTTTAAGTTTTTTATAAAGATAAAATAATGTAGTATCACCTTCCATGGTTGTACTTAATGCTACTATCACTTCTGCAACTAATCCATTTCCAGCTTTTCCAACTAGCGAATCAATCGTTAATTGAGAAGGGCCTACGCCATCCATCGGACTTATCAATCCACCTAAAACGTGATACAGGCCTTTGAATTGTCCCGTATTCTCTATTGCAATAACGTCACGAATATCTTCAACAACGCAAACTAATCCTCGTTCTCGCTTTGGATCTCGGCAAATGTCACAGATTTCTTCGCTCGAAATGTTATGACAATTTGTACAATAGCGTAATTCTTTTCGTAAACGGATTAATGTTTCACCAAAACGATCAACACTTTCGGGTGGTACTTTTAAGAGGTGTAATACCATTCGCAATGCACTCTTCTGACCAATGCCAGGGAGTTGTGCAAAAGCTTGTACGGCATCGTCGAGTAATTTTGAGGGAAGATTCAAGCGGTTAAGATAAGCTACAAATTTACGAATCGTAACATGTTCAAAAAATAAGAATGAGTCTTTATTTTATCTTCTTTCAACTTTTATTTTTGGAATTATGTCACCATCCCTTATTATCGCCATAATTGCAGCCTATTTTCTGGTTCTGCTCTATATTTCTTGGTACACTTCCCGAAATGCTGGTAATTTCAGCTTTTTTGCAGGAAATAAATCATCCCCTTGGTATATTGTAGCTTTTGGGATGATTGGCACTTCACTATCCGGCGTTACCTTCGTCTCCGTTCCTGGAACAGTTGAAGTTCAGGGCTTTTCTTACTTAATGGTCGTTTTTGGCTATTTTTTAGGATATATGGTGGTGGCATATGTGCTACTTCCTGTTTATTATAGGCTGTCTTTAACTTCTATTTATGATTATCTCAAACAACGATTTGGATGGATTTCATACAAAACGGGGGCAATGTTTTTTATTGTTTCTCGAACTGTGGGAGCAACAGCAAGATTGTATTTAGTAATTCGTGTTATGCAATTTTTTATTCTTGATGATGCAGGAATCCCCTTTTGGTTAACTGCCATTGGAATTTTAATCCTCATTGTTGCGTATACATTTAAAGGTGGAGTAAAAACCATCGTTTGGACAGATACTTTACAAACAACTTTCATGTTGGGTGGACTTGTGATTTGTGTTATTTATATCTTAAAAAATCTCAATATAAGTTTTGTAGATGCATGGGATTTGATGCAAGTAAAACAGTATTCAAAATTAATTGTAAGTGATCCATTAAGTCCTTCGTTCTTTATGAAACAGATTTTAGGTGGAGCCTTTATTGCAATTACTATGACAGGCCTTGATCAGGAAATGATGCAAAAAAATATCTCTGTAAAGACATTAAAAGATTCACAAAAAAATATTGTTTCGTTAAGTCTTATTTTAATTTTTGTAAACTTTCTATTCCTTTTCCTTGGTGGATTACTTTATCTTTTCGCAGCGCAAAATAATCTTAATTTAAAAGGAGATGATCTCTTTCCAACGCTTGCATTACATTATTTCCCGCCAGTAATGGGATTAGTATTTGTGATCGGATTAATCTCTTCTTTATTCCCTAGTGCTGATGGAGCAATTACTGCTTTAACATCTTCCTTTTGCCTCGACATGTTAGGTTTAAATAGGAGAGAAAAATGGTCGGAAAATGATCGGTTACGAATTCGAAGAATTGTGCATATTTCTTTCGCCTTGCTATTCCTTTTATGTGTAATGATTTTTCATTGGATCGACAATCGATCTATCATTGATCTTATTCTAAAACTTGCGGGTTATACTTACGGACCATTACTTGGCTTGTTCGCGTTTGGTGTTTTTACAAATCATAAATTGAAAGAAAAATTAGTTCCTTTTGTTTGCTTGTTACCGCCATTTATTTGCTGGTATCTTGCAGAACATTCAGTGCAATTAATGGGGGGATATAAATTCGGTTATGAATTATTATTAGTAAATGGAATCTTTACTTTCATTGGATTATTTCTCATAAGAAAAAAATAAATATTATTTTTGAAATTAATTTAAGATCAATTAAACTATTTCTTTTACAACGATCATTGCTGACGATTGTAGTCCTGTAACTTCAACTAACTTTCCTGCTTCAATAAATCCCGATTCTGCTGTTGCTGATAAAATTCTTCCATTAATTTCTACTTTGCCTGATGGTCGAAGTGTTGAATGTGCAACCCCTTTTTCACCAACATTTACAGTGTCTAATGAACTTACTTTAAATCCGTGTGACGACGACATGCTTTCATGTAATACCATCTTTTTAAATGCTGGACTATTTGAAAATACCTTGCTCGAAAAGATGAATAATGTTAATGCGCCAACCATCGATAAAAGTACAACAGCAAGGGCACTAAAAGACTGTTGAGTGCTTACTCCGCTAAAATCAAATCCGCGATTATTTAGCATACTCGTTGTTAAGCCGAAGAGCAGCAGAAGGATTCCTGAAATTCCTGCCACACCAAATCCTGGTATGACAAATATTTCTAAAATTATTAAAATCATCCCGACAATTGAAATAAGCACTTCCCAATTTTCAGCTAATCCTTCGAGGTAAAGTGGTGCAAAATAGAGTAGGGCGGCTGTAATAGATGCAAAAAGTGGAAATCCAATTCCGGGATGTTGTAATTCGAAATATAATCCACCTAACATCACTAAAATCAACACACCAGAAACGGCAGGATTAATTAAGAATCCAATTATTTTATCTGTCCAGCTTACTTCGTATTCGCTTAGTTTAAAATTAGTAATCCCTTCCGCTTTAATTACCTCATTTACTGACTCTGCAATCCCATCACAGTAGCCTTGTTTTTGTGCTTCAGTACTTGTCATTGTTAAAACTTTTCCAGAATCATTTACACCTTCAATATACGTTCGAGGATCAACCATCGCTTCAGCAATAATTGGATTTCTTCCTCTTGTTTCTGCAGTTGAACGCATCATACTACGCATATACGATTGATATTTGTCAGGCATCGCTTCTGCATTTTGATTAACAACAGTTGCGGCACCAATACTTGCACCTTTTCGCATATAAATTTTATTACAAGCAATCGCAATTAAGGCACCAGCAGAGGCCGCATTATTATCAACAAAAACAGTAACTGGAATTTTACTATTCAGCATTTGCGTACGAATACTATCCGCAGCATCCAGTAGTCCGCCATAAGTATTCATATGGATCAAAATAAGATCAGCTTTTTTATTTTTTGCTTCAATAAGCGCCTTAGAAACCTGTCTAGCAATCCCTGGATTTATCTCACTTTGGATATTTATTTGATAGATATTTGTAGTGATTTTTGATAAAGTATCACTTTGCCCACATACCAAAAGAGGACAAAGTGCCGTTAACCAAACGAATACAAATTTCTTAATTGAAGCTTTAAGTCTCATTTCTTGTTAATTAAAATGTTGATAATCATGAAGGACCACACAGATGGGATCAAACAGCAAACACTTACTTTGTGTAAAGATATGAAGAGCATTAACAAAGGCTGTTTTTACAGAATATTTACTATCCTTTTATGGATGGCAGTAACATCCGTTCAGGCTTCTTTTTCAGCACCAACTGATTCGCTAAGCACCAGATGGATTGATGGAAAGAAATATTATCAACATAAAATAGTTTCAAAAGATACATGGACACGTATTGCTAAAAAAAATAATATTAGCATTAAAGATTTGCAAAAAGCTAATGGTGCGGTTTCTGTTTTAAAGTTAGGTCAAATAATCATGGTGCCAGCAGTAGCATCTGGAATTGTTGAAAAACAAATTGCGACTAAGGAAAATATAGATGTTAAGAAGCAAAGTTCAATAAAAGAAATAAAAGTATTTCATACTGTTGCAAAAGGTGAAACACTTTATCGTATTGCTAAAGAAAATTCAATTTCTGTTGATGATTTAAAAAAGTTGAATAATCTTACTTCCAATAATGTAAAGTTGGGGCAGAAACTCATTATTGGTAAAACAACTAAATCGAAGGATCAAATTATAAATGATGTATCGCCTTCTACACATGAAATCCATGAACCTGTAATTGAAAAAGTTGATGAATCAAAGTCAATTCAAAAAAAGGAAGTGAAGACAGTTGCAGTAGAACGAGCTACTACTGTAAAATCAGAGCCCATAAAACCTTTTAAAGTAGATTCGCCATCTGTTTATAGTTCATTAGGAAATTCAAGTTCATCAGCATTAGAAAAAGATCCTAAAAGCGGAGTTGTTACAGAGAAAGTAAAGGAAAGCGGACTGGCGACATGGATTTCTGATGGTGAATTAAATCAAAATAAATTTTATGCAATGCATCGAACCGCTCCAGTTGGAACGATCATTAAAATCACTAATAAAATGAATAACAATTCTGTTTTCGTAAAAGTAGTAGGATTGTTACCTGATACTGGAGATAACGCAAACATTATCATCAAAATCACTCAAGCTGCCGCCCAACGTATCGGGGCTTTGGATCAACGCTTTCAAGCTGAGTTGAGTTACGGAGTTACGAAGTAAATTCAGAATTCAGAATTATAATTTTCAGTTTTAAAAAAAAGTCAACTTCCACCTTCGGAAATGAATTACGAATTTTAAATTACGAATTACCAAATTCGAAGATGATTGATGGGTCTTTAAAATAAATTTAAAATACATTTTCAAATTTTCAAATTGACCAATCTTCAAATCTTTTTCCTTCTTTTTTTCTCAGCAACTAAAAGTGATAGCTCACGTCCCATTTGTCCTGAAATAGAAGTGTTTTCTTGTGCTCTGCGATTTAGGTAAGGGAGTACTGCTGCAACGGGACCATAAGGAAGGTATTTTGCAACTTTATATCCCGCCTTTGCAAGATTAAAACTGATATGATCACTCATTCCTAGTAGTTGTGAAAAATAGATGCGATCATCATTTACAGCAATTCCTTTTTCATCCATTAATTGAGCTAAATATTGACTGCTTGCTTCATTATGTGTACCAGCACAAATCGCCATTCTGTCAATGTGATCAACACAAAACTTTAATGCTTCATTATAATCTTTATCGCTTGATTTTTTGTCGGGTTGGATGGGTGAAGGGTAACCTTTTACCTTAGCACGTTCACGTTCTTTTTCCATGTAAGCACCGCGCACTAATTTAATACCTAAGTAAAAATTATCTTGTATCGCTGCATCAAATGATTTTTTTAAAAAAGCTAAACGATCATGACGATAAAACTGAATGGTATTGTAAATAACAACTTTTTCTTTGTTGTAACGATGCATCATCATCATTGATAAATCATCAATTGCTTTTTGTATCCACGATTCTTCAGCATCAATAAAAACACGTACTTGTAATTTATATCCTAACTCACAAATTTTATTTACGCGATCTTCTACTCGTTGAAATTCTATTTTTTCTTCCGCTGTTAAAGCGTCACCAGAACTATATTTTTCTAGCAATGCAAATCGCGCCAAGCCAGTAGTTTTAAAAACAGAAAACGGAATATTTATATCACCTTTTGCTCTCTGAATTGTAGCAAGAATTTCTTCACATGAATGGTCAAATTCTTTTTCTTCTTCTTTTCCTTCCACCGAATAATCTAAAATACTACCAACTCCATATTTGCTAAGCTTAGCAATTGTTTTGGTACAATCTTTAATATCTTCACCACCACAAAACTGTTGAAATATGGTAGAGCGTATAAGTCCTTTTACTGGTAAATGATATTCAAGTGATAACTCCGCTAATTTCCCGCCGTATTTTACTAGCACAGGCATTCCTATTGCTTTAAATAATAAATAGGCTTGATTTATTTCTGCATCAGTTTTTGATGCAAATGCATTTTCTAAATTATCGAAGTTTACTTTTGGATCAGCGTTCATATTAGTGGTCAAATATAGCCATTACGATTTATTTTGAGGATCATTAATAGAGAACAATTATCATTTGTCGCAAGTAATTCAATCATTAAATGAAAGGTCTAAATAATAACAATTCAAGTTTAATTCTCCATTTAAAATACTAGATCAATGAACTTTACAGTAATAAAATTGTTCAATATTATGTACATTTGTTTGCACAATGATGATGGGAATTAAATCACTTACTCAATGGGGTTTTGGATGGACAGGCAGACCAATAGTTTTTGCTGGACCATGCAGTGCTGAAAGTCCTGAACAGGTTTTGGAAACTGCTCAAAAACTTAAAAATACTGGTGTTCATGCAATTAGGGCTGGAATTTGGAAGCCACGAACTCGTCCAGGATCTTTTCAAGGTATGGGAGACGAGGCATTACAATGGGTTGTTGATGCAGGAAAGGAAGTTGGTTTGCCCGTTTTAGTTGAAGTGGCTAGTCCCCGCCATGTTGAATCAGCACTTAAAGCTGGAATAAATATGCTTTGGTTAGGAGCCAGAACAACCGTAAATCCTTTTTTAGTGCAAGAATTAGCGGATGCATTATTAGGAGTAGACATTCCTGTTCTAGTAAAAAATCCAGTGAATCCTGATCTTGAATTATGGCAAGGCGCTATCGAAAGAATTTTAAAGACAGGTAATTCCCGCGTTGCCGCTATTCATCGTGGTTTTTCAAGTTATGAAAATAGTACTTATCGAAATAAACCCAATTGGGAAATTCCAATCGAATTACGTCGTAGTATGCCTTACCTTCCAATGCTATGCGACCCGAGTCATATTTGCGGAAATACGTTTATGTTAAACTATGTTTCTCAATTTGCTTTAGATCTTCAGTACGAAGGATTAATTATTGAATCGCATTGTGATCCAAAAAATGCTTTAAGTGATGCAGCACAACAATTAACACCAGAAGCATTAGGTGATTTGCTGAAATCGTTAGTTGTTCGTAAGCCAACAAGTGATAATGTTTTTGAATTAAGTCGCCTTGAAGATTTGCGTGATCAAATTGACGAAGTAGATAATGAAATTGTTAATTTGATGGCACGCAGAATGGAGATTGCTCGTAAAATTGGCATTTATAAATACAAAAATGAAGTTACGATACTTCAACCAGAACGTTGGGATGAAATTATTAAAAGTCGTACTCAAAATGGAATTGGCAAGGAACTTACTCCTGATTTTATGTTGAAATTGTATTCAATAATTCATGAAGAATCAATTTTTCAACAAACACAACAGATGAGTAAAATTAGTAAAGCAGATGAGCATAAGTTGAATGAGTTTGAATCTTAATGATTAATCAATTGAAGGACTCAAAAATTCTATTTTTAGACAACAATTTTGATTCTTTTATAGAATTTCTTCAAATTAATTCTCTTGCTAAGCAAATTTTTATTTTAACGGATGAGAATACAAGTAAACATTGTTTACCTATATTCAAACAAGCCATTGAGAATAAATTTACTATCTCCAGTATTGAAATTTCAAGTGGGGAGAACAATAAAAATATTGAAACTTGTATCGAAGTTTGGAATCAACTTTCTAATGCTGGTGCTGATAAAAATTGTTTGCTAATTAATTTAGGAGGAGGAGTTGTTTCAGATATCGGTGGATTCGTTGCTTCAACATATTTAAGAGGAATAAATTTTATAAATATTCCTACTTCATTAATGGGGATGGTTGATGCATCGATAGGCGGCAAGAATGGTGTCGATATAAATTCAATAAAAAATCAAATAGGATTAATTAATTTCCCTCAATGTATTTTTATTTATTCTGAGTTTTTAAAAACATTGGATGATCGTAATTTCAAGAATGGTTTAGCTGAATTTTACAAGCATGCCTTAATCGCAGACAAGAATTTATGGAATAATCTTACATCGAATAAGATTGAAAGAGAATTTATAAAGGATATTCTCTTTTTA
>Ga0114969_10000044_pt1 | contig 92324 bp, 76 predicted proteins | sample M_130807_MF_Meta_FD_87316 | JGI IMG/M metagenome (GOLD analysis project Ga0114969, IMG submission 87316) | Freshwater microbial communities from Lake Montjoie, Canada to study carbon cycling - M_130807_MF_MetaG | ecosystem: Environmental > Aquatic > Freshwater > Lake | place: Lake Montjoie... | reverse complement strand
GGCGGTATACGCGTGCGCGGTTTTGCTGGTGATCAAATTGGCATGACGATCAATGGCGCTCCTGTCAATGACTCAGGGAACTTTGCTGTATATCCTCAGGAATACACAGACACAGAGAATTTATGTGAGGTCTTTGTCACTCAGGGCTCAACCGATACCGATGCACCTCACGTGGGGGCTTCTGGTGGCAACTTGGGCATGGTCACATGTGCTCCTAAAGATAAATTTGGGTTTCGTGCAGCACAGTCAGCCGGTCAATTGAACTTCAACCGAACATTTCTTCGCGTTGACACAGGCAAAATTGGCCCCAGTGATTTAAAAGCTTTCGTGTCCTACTCTAAAGCGACCGCCAACAAATTCAAAGGTCCGGGCGGAGCTGATCGTGAACACATCGACATGGCTGCTGAAGTTCGGCCCAATGCAGATGTCTTTTTAAGCGCCAGTGTGTTGTACAACAATGCACTGAACAACAACATCCGCAGCATGACCAATGCAAATATTGCGCAGTACGGTCGAAGCTTTGATTTCAGCAGTATCGCCCCAGTTCACCTCACACCGGTTGCAGGAACTGCTCAACTTGAAGCATCGCCAGCTGATGGGTATTACAAATTCAACATCAATCCATTTCGGAATTACCTGTTCACCAGCAAAGCTGAGTTCAAAGTCAATAAAGATTTGACTGTCAGTGCAGAACCCTACTATTGGTCTGGATACGGCACCGGTGGCGGCCAACTTCAATTGCTAACCGAGGGTGGAACTGGCACCATGGCCACGCGCGTCAGAGACATCAACGGCGATGGCGACACACTGGACAAAGTATTGACCTACGGCAGCAGCGTGACCGAGACAAGTCGACCCGGCGTGACATTCAAGGCCAATTACCGCATTGACAATCACAATATCAATGCAGGCTATTGGATGGAACGCGCAGTTCACCGCCAAACTGGCCCGCGTGTCACTTTTGACAATGCCGGAAATTCTTCCAACACATGGCTGGACAATTCTGCAGCATACATACTTCGCCCTGACGGAAAAGCCTACCAAGCACGTGATTGGAAGACCATCAGCAGCGGATCTTCTGCGTACGTGCAAGACAGTATCTCCTTAATGCAAGATAAATTATTCGTGCAAATCGGTTTGCGAAATTCAAGCATCGAGCGTGACTTCATCAACTATGCAAACTCCGGCACCTATGGCGTGGGTCGTGCAGATTTGGATTACGAAATCAAGCGCACTTACAGCAAAGTTTTGCCCAGCGCAGGCATCAAATACAACATAGACGCTCAAAAATCAATGTTCTTCAACGTTGCAGAAAACTTCAGAGCACCTTCAAACTTTGTTCTTTCAAATCTCTTAACCGGAGGCACTGTGGCCAACGGTGTTTTGACTGGTTCAACCCTGCGAAATCCAACTGTTGGCATTGAATCATCCACCAACATGGATTTGGGTTATCGCATGCAAACCAAGGACACGAGCTTTTCGGGCTCGGTGTTCATGGTTAACTTCAAAGACCGTATTGCTGCAGCTTGGGACCCCATCTCCCTTTCTTCCCTGGACTACAACGTAGGCAATGTGACGCTCAAGGGTATTGAAGTGGAGGCAGGTCAAAAAATTAACAACAACTTTTCGGTGTACGCATCTTTGACATACACAGAAAGTTTGATAAAAAATGACCTGAAGGTATCAGCCTCGTTGACAGAAGCAACTGCTGGCAAAGAACTGCCAGACACACCGAAACTTCTCGGTGCGATTGCGTTGAGCTACAAAGAAGGCCCATGGTTTGGTCATTTGACTCTCAAGCACACGGGCAAGGCCTACTCCACATTGGTGAACGACCAATTCATGGACCCCTATACCTTGCTTAATTTATCAGCAGGTTATAAGTTGCCAAGTACCGCGTTTTTCAAATCTCCTGAAATTCGCTTCAACATAGACAACTTGTCCAATGTTGATTACAAACGCATCAGCTCGCCAAGTGGCTCGAGTTTCACGACACGCTCATTGGCCCTTGGCACTCTGTCTGGGTCCAACCCCAGCTACAACATCGGTGCGCCGCGGTTTTCAAGTGTGACCTTACGCTCTGACTTCTAAAGGCTCTAACATGATGCTTTTATTGCACGATGCGTCTTTGTACTTGCTGTACTTCGCATTGGCTGTCGCTGTCTTTTTGACCATTGAGCGGGTTATTTTTTATAACCACGCTCATGGCCAAATTCAAAATCTTTTGCAGTCACTTCACACCAAGACGGCGTTGCCCGAATTCAAATCAGGGGGTGTAGGCGCCGTGGTAGCAACAGCATTTGCCAATGGACTTCGACCATCAGCTTCTCAAAAGATGGCCGAAGACGTGGCTGAGCAAGCTTTCATTCGCGTTCAGCACAAACTCAACCAACACCTTTGGGTGCTCGATACCATTGTCACTGCAGCACCCTTGCTTGGCTTGCTTGGAACAATTTTGGGCATTTTTGACACCTTCACTGCTTTAGCAAAATCAGGCATTTCAGACCCTCAAGGTGTCAGCGCTGGCATCGGAACCGCCTTGCTCGCCACAGCCATTGGAATTGGAACTGCGCTAATTTGCCTCGTGATCTACAACGGGTTCATGGCCTGGGTGGAAAAATTAGGAGATGAAACCAAGTTGGCGTTGCTAGAAATGTCAAATCAAGCCGCTTGAGTTTGAGTTAGTTGAATGATCTTGTCAGCCAATCAATGCACGGCATTGATGCAGTTTTCCAATGAGGTCAAAAATCCAAGGAAGCGTTCCCAAATGAAGCCCATGCTGAAGCAACTGGCAAACACGTCCTTGCTCATGCTCAGCATGCTGAGCCTTTGTTCTTGCTCGATTCAAAATCAACTACTGCGCCAAGCAGGTAATGCATTGGCAAGCGAAACTCAGGCTCAAGAAGAAGATCTTGAGTTCACGCAGCATGCCAGCGCATATCACCTCAAGCTATCAGAGTCCGTTTTGGAAAAAATTCCAGACCATCTGCCTTTGGCTGAATCTGTGACGCGAGGATTCGCGCAATATGCTTACGCTTTCATGTTGGACGAAGCTGATCGGACGCAGGCTACAGACAGCAAACGCGCAAACGTGCTACGGATTCGGGCTGCCAAAATGTTCACACGGGCCAAGGACCATGGTTTAAGAGCATTGGAGATGGCTGTACCCGGATTCAAAAATGCCTTGCATCAAAATGACTCCATGCTTCCTCCGCTATTGAACAATTCCTTAACGGGCATCACTTATTGGACAGTTGCGTCTTGGGCTGGTGCCATCTCACTTTCAAAAGACCAGCCTGAGCTTGTCGCTGATTTTCCTGTGCTGCTCAAACTGGCCGACCAGGCTTGGCAAATTCAGCCTGGCTATGGCGATGGCGCTTTGGCAAGCTTAATGGGCACTCTTGAATTGTCCAGACCCGGAGGTTCATCACAAAAAGCATTGGCTTATTTTGATTCGGCCATTGCCTTGTCACCCGCGATGCCTTCTGCCTACCTGGCCAAGGCTGAAAATTGGGCCGTCACCGTTGGCAACAGAGATGCCTTTGTCGAATTATTAAAAAAAGCCATTGAAAACGGCCGCAAAAACACCAATCTGACCAGCAGCATCATGTTGCGGCGCGCTGAATGGCTCTTAAGCTGTGTCGATGATTTTTTTAACTGATTTGAATTAGCAAAGTAAAAATGCACAACTCCTTTTTAAAAATAATTGTTTTATTTTTCTTCGCCTTCATTACGAAGACTGGATTTGCTGCAGAGGCGCAGCTCAAAATTGGGTCTTTGATTCCTAAAAACTCTCTTTACCATCGTCAATTGATGGAAATTGGGGATGTTTGGAAAAAAGGTCAATCAGGTTCACCACGATTCTTGGTATTTACCGATGGCAGTCAGGGCGGGGAGGCAGAGATGGTGCGACGCATGCGGATCGGTCAATTGCAAGCCGCTCTTTTATCTGTTGTCGGATTGCGCGAAATTGAGCCCTCGATTTCCGCACTTCAGTCCTTGCCATTGGCATTCAAATCCTGGGAAGAAGTTGACTACGTTCGTGAAAAAATGCGCCCCGCCATGGAGAAAAAATTCCTTGAAAAAGGATTTATTGTCCTTGCCTGGGGTGATGCGGGGTGGGTCAGATTTTTTTCAAAACAAGCAGCTTTTCGCCCGAATGACTACAAAAAAATGAAATTTTTTGCTTGGGGATCTGAATTGGAACAACAAGAAATTATGAAAAATTTAGGCTACACACCTGTCCCTTTGGAGCCAGCGGACATTCTGCCTTCGATTCAAACCGGCATGATCAATGTTGTTCCGTCTACACCCTATTTTGCGTTGACCAGTCAGATCTACAACACGGCACCTCACATGCTGGAAATTAACTGGGCCCCCATTGTGGGCGCACTGGTCATGAACAAAAAAACGTGGGATGAAATGCCGCTTGAATTACAAAATTCAGTGAAAAGCGCCAGCGATTCCGCCGGCAGCATGATCCGCGTCCAAGCCAGACTTGAAGTTGAACAAGCCGTGGAGGCCATGCGCAAAAGAGGCTTGCAAATCAACAAGCCTTCTGAAGAACAACTGCGTGAGTGGAATGAATTGGCAGAAAATTTATATCCCAAAATTCGAGGAAAAATGGTCCAAGCAGAAACATTCGATGAGGTGTTCAAGCACCTCAAAGCGTTTCGCCATCTCAACACCCATTCTTCCAAATGAAATTTGTTTGGACTCAATTTCGCAATGCTGATGCAAGGATGGCATGCCTTGCCCTTGTAGCGATGGCCTTGATCCCGGTGCTGGAGGTTTTAATTCGGCCTTTTCAAGGCAAAGGCATTGAAAACGCGCCTGTTTTGGTGCAACACCTGGGTTTGGTGTTTTCAATGATGGGGGCCATCGTTGCAGAGCGGAACGGTCACTTGTCAGCTCTGGGCTGCGCATGGAAGCATTTCAAAAACCCTTGGACTCGGCCTTTGATGCGTGGATTGACTTACGCGGGCTCGTCCTTCATTTGCGGTCTTTTGATGGCTTCCAGTTGGGGCCTGTTGCTGACTGAAATTGAATCGGCCAAGGTCATTGCCTATAGTGTGCCGGTTTGGTTTTTCCAGCTCTTTTTACCCATAGGTTTCTTGTTTTTGGGGATTCATTTGGGAATGCGCAGTCATGACCACGCGCTTGTCAAAGTTGTTATTTCAGTGATTGCCACTTTATTGGGAGCCGCCATAGGTGCCAACCTGAATTCTATATTTGTTTATTTTTTACCCTGCCTTTTTTTCTTATTGTTATTGCTTTCATTAGGGGCACCAATTTTTGTTGTCTTAGGTGGCTTAGGTTTGCTTTTGTTGAGCAAAGAAGATCTACCTCTGGCGTCTTTGGCGCTGTCGCATTACCAAATCACGGTCAATCCTTCTTTGCCTGCTTTGCCTTTATTTACCTTGGCCGGCTTAATTTTCGCCACAACCCAAGCGGCCCAAAGGTTAAGCCATCTATTTACCGCCATTTTTGGTTCAGGGCAGCGGGGTACAGTCTTGGCCGTAGCGTTCTTGTGCACTTGTTTTACTGCACTGACCGGTGGCAGTGGTGTCACGATCTTGGCGATGGGGGGCCTTTTGCTTCCCTTGCTGTCCAAGTCTAATTACCCAGAGAAAACCGGCATTGGATTAATCACCAGTGCCAGTGCACTGGGCGTCTTGCTTGCGCCTTCAGTTCCATTGATCATGTATGCCGTCATTGCCAGAGTTCCCATCAACACCATGTTTTTAGCAGGGTTGATACCGGCATTTGTGATGATTTTTTTCTTGGTTATTTTTGGTGGTTTTTTGCGCCCTACTTTTGGCGGGAACAATCCAGAGCCAATGCCGCCCCTTGTACGAACTGAACAGCTTAAAAATGCTTTTTGGCAGGCCAAATGGGAATTGCTGGCGCCGGTTGTAGCGATTGGGTCTTTGGTAAGCGGATTAGCGACCCCGACCGAAGGAGCCGCGCTCACCACTGCCTACGCAGTCGTGACTCAAGGCGTTTTTTTGAAAGAATTAAATTTGCAAAAACTTTTTCATTGCCTGACACAAACCGCTCAAATCATTGGTGGAATTTTGTTGATCATGGGCATGGCCTTGGGCCTTACTAATTTCCTCATCGATGCCGGCATTCCTGATTTGGCAATTGATTGGGTGCAGTCATTCACGCGCAATAAATATGTTTTCCTTTTGGCATTGAATATTTTCCTGTTAGCTGCTGGTGCACTGATGGAAATTTATGCGGCCATCATCGTCTTGGTGCCGCTCCTTTTGCCATTAGCACTGAGCTACGGCATCGACCCGGTTCACTTTGGAATTATTTTTATCGCCATTTTGGAAATTGGATTTCTATGCCCTCCTGCAGGCATGAATCTTTATTTTTCCAGCGCTGTTTTCAACAAACCATTGGGACAAGTTGCCTCTTCGGTTGTTCCTGCAGTGATTGCCATATTCCTTGGCTCTATGACACTTTCATGCTTTCCCTTTTTGGTTAAAGCAGTGCCAAATTTCTTTGCCTCAGGATTTTGAAGTTTGTTTGATGGGCAAATGACTCAGTCAACAGCCTTTAGGGCTGCATTGAATTGCTCCAACCTCAAATTTTTATTTTTTGCCGAAAACTCTTGCTGGCACCAAGTTTGACAAAAACAGTTGACAGGCTTGTTTCCAACTGAAGTCCATGGCCCTCGCTCTGGCTTGTGCGCGAGGTATCAGCAACGCCAATTTCGAGGCTTGAGCCAGATCGTGCTGTAAGACGCCGCCCAAAACTTCCCCAGACCGTTGGGTCAGAACTTCCGTGGGGCCGTCTACAGGAAAGGCCGCAACCGGGGTTCCGCAGGCCATGGCCTCAAGCATGACCAGACCAAAGGTTTCATTTCGACTTGGGAAAACAAATACATCGGCTGCAGCATAAATTTTGGCCAAGTCGGGGCGTGACAACAAGCCCAACCAAGTCACACCTGGATAACGCGCCTGCAGGTCATTGGCCAAGGGCCCTACCCCGCAAACTACCTTGCTGCCATGGAATGGCATTTGCAAAAAAGTTTCGATGTTTTTTTCATAGGAAACTCGGCCCACAAATATACCGACAGGCTTGGGCAAATGCGCCAGCGCGCTATGGGTTCCGGCTTTTTCCGCATATTGAAACAGGTCGACATCGACTCCATGCGTCCAAGATTTTAAATTTTTAAACCCTTTTTCTTCAAGCAAGGCCTGAACACCCAAAGTAGGCACCATGACGCCCGATGAATGTTTGTGAAAGTGCTTGAACAAGGCATAACCCAAGGACAAAGGCAGCTTCAATGCGGCCTTCAATATTTCAGGAAACCGGGTGTGATACGCTGTCGTGAATTGCCAACCTTGCTCTATGCAAATGGATCTTGCTGCCCAGCCCAAAGGGCCTTCCGTGGCGATGTGAACCGAGTCTGGTTGCGACAAACGCATGAGGCGTTTGAGCTCTTTTTTGGGCCGCACAGCCAAATCGATTCCTGCGTAACCTGGGCAAGGGCGTGTCTTGAAATAACCCGGGTGAACAACTTCAACAATGTGACCAGCGGTCCGCATTTCTCTGACCAACTCAACCAATGTGGTGACTACTCCGTTGACTTGTGGCTCCCACGCATCGGTGACCAACAAAAGCCTCATGTCGCTAAGGCCAGCACTTCAGGCTTTGCGCTGGGAACCTGTGCGAATGGATCGAAGTAGAGTATTTCCAATTTCCCATCGGGATGCTCTACAAGTGCCGTGAGGCTCTCGACCCAATCGCCATCATTGCAATACAAAATTCCGTTGATGTTTCGAATTTCCGCATGGTGAATATGCCCACAAACCACACCGTTGTAGCCCATTTTTTGGGCCTCATGTGCAACCGCCACTTCGAAATCCGAAATAAAGCTGACAGCCTTTTTCACTTTCAACTTCAAGTAGGCAGAAAGAGACCAATAGGGCAAGCCCATGCGTGCTCGCAAGTGGTTGAGGTAACGATTTAATTTCAATGCCAATTCGTACAGCGTGTCGCCCACGTAGGCGAGCCATTTCGCAAACTGAATCACCCCATCAAAGTAGTCGCCATGGACAACCCAAAGCTTACGGCCATCTTTTGTAATGTGAACAGCCTCCTCAATGACTTCAATGCCACCAAATGAGTGATCCAAAAATTGGCGTGCAAATTCATCGTGATTGCCGGGCACATAAACCACACGACAGCCTTTACGCGCTTTGCGTAAAAGTTTTTGTACAACATCGTTGTGGGCTTGCGGCCAATACCATTTACGCCTTAGTTGCCACCCGTCAATGATGTCGCCTACCAAATACAAGGTGTCGCAGGTATGAGTTTTCAGAAAATTTAACAGCGCTTCTGCCTGACAACCTGGGGTCCCTAAATGCAAATCTGAAATGAAAATTGCGCGAAAATGTTTTTTGGAATTTATTTCTTCAACGTGCGCATCAACGTGCGCATCAACCTGCACATCAACCTGCGGGTCAAACATCAAGCCCCCAAAAAATGCTTGCTGTAACGATGAGGCAAGTCTTTCACCCGCATCATCATTGGCAAATCTGCGGTATTGAAATCTGGATCCCAAGCAGGTGCGCCTAAAATTTTGGCGCCCAAGCGCAAGTAACCCTTGATGAGGGCCGGCGCTTCGACATCCAGTGTCGCGTCCAATTCTTCAATCGGCAACGGCAAGCGGGGGCGAACATGAAATTCTATCGACGCCATATTTCGGTCTTGCATTTGCAGATGTCGCCACAAACTGGCCGCGGCATCTCCGCTGACCATGCCGTTATGCAGCATGGGAATGCTGGCGCAGCCAATCATGATGTCCAGCTGATTGCGGGCCATGAATTCAAACAGCGCTCCCCAAAGCGCCAGAATCACACCACCATGGCGATGGTCAGGGTGAACGCAGCTGCGGCCCAACTCGACCATGCGTGTGCGCAAATCACGCAGCCGGGTTAAATCAAATTCTGTGTCTGAGTAGGTGCCGCCAATTCGCTTGGCTTGGGCTGGCGTCAAAACTCGGTAAGTGCCAATCACCAATTGACTTGCGGCATCACGCACCAGTAAATGTTCGCAGTAATCGTCAAACACATCGATGTCATGGCCTGGCACTGTTTCGGGCAACCTGGCGCCCATTTCTTGACCAAATACCTGATACCTTAATTGTTGTGCTTCGCGAATTTCGTCTTGATGCTTTGCCCAAGAAACCTCAATGACATTGCGCTTGGTCGTTTCATTTGTGAAGCTATTTGGTTGCGTAAAGCTTCGATGAAGTAACCCCCGAGGTAAGGCTATGGGTGAAAGGTCAAAAGTGGGGTTAGGCAATTCTTTCATGTCGCACTCCAAGGGTTTTATTTAACTCATTGGATGATGGTCAAAATGCGTTTCAGAAAGACTACAAATTAATGAAATTTTGGTGACAACTCAAAGGACAGGATGCAACCCATCAAGGGTCTTGGTTTGCAATATGCCCAGCGACCAACTTGTCCAGCAAGTGGACCAATTGCTTGCCTTCCTCCAGGCTTAAGGGTTGCAAAATTTTTTCTTGCACACGGTGCACAGCAGCTTTCATTTGCAATGTAGCTTGCGCCCCTTGCGGCGTGAGCCAAAGCAATTTGCGCCTTCGGTCAACGCTGTCCGGCTCTCGCCGTATCCAGGTCTTAGCCTCCAGCCTGCCAATGACCGAGCCGGAAGTGGCTGCATCAAAGGCCACCCTGCTGGCCAAGCTGACTTGGTCAATGCCGGGAGTGTCCATGACGGCATTCAAAATGGCAAACTGAACAGGCGTGACATCTTCATTGGCCAACTCCACCATGAACAGGGCCACAGCTATTTGCTGCGCGCGTCGCACCAAATGGCCTGGGGCATGTGCAAAATCGAAGCTTTGAGGCATGGTTGCAGTGAAAATTGGTTTAATAGCTGTTCTTGACTTAGGTTTTATTAGTAAGTATACTTATTAAGTACTCTGGGCACAAGCATTCCTACCTTGCCCTTCAAACAACATTTCTTCGAACGCATTCACTGAAAGGTTCCCATGAGTTTTGTCATCACCCCACCCGCCGCGGTTTCTGTGCCTGTCGTTGGCCAGACGGCGCGCTTTCCCGTTCGCCGCATTTACTGTGTAGGCCGCAACTACGAAGAGCACGCCAAAGAAATGGGCTTCACCGGCCGTGAGCCACCTTTCTTTTTCATGAAACCAGCCGATGCATTGGTGGTGGTGGATGAAGGCACAACAGGCAAAATGCCTTACCCCAGCTTGACACAGAATTTTCACCACGAGATTGAGCTGGTCGTAGCCATTGGCACGGGCGGCAAAAACATCCAAGCAGCGGATGCTGAAAAGCACATTTATGGCTACGCTGTGGGCTTGGACATGACGCGCAGAGACTTGCAAAACGACATGAAAAAGCAAGGCCGCCCTTGGTGCATCGGCAAGGCTTTTGACCACTCGGCCCCGATTGGTCCGATCACCCCCAAGGCCAGCGCCGGCGATGTCAACCATGCCTCGATCGACCTGCAAGTCAACGGCGCAGACCGCCAACGCAGCACCGTGGGTAAACTGATTTGGAACGTGGCTGAAACCATCGAACACCTGTCAGCCGCATGGGAGCTGCAACCTGGCGATTTGATCTACACAGGCACGCCTGAAGGCGTTGCGGCTGTGGTCGCCGGTGACACGTTGGTCGGCCATGTAGCCGGGCTGAGCACTTTGAAAATCCAAGTTGTTGCAGCCTGAATCTGCGGCGACAATGCACAGCACAGGCGCGACTGAAGGGAAGTGCCAATAACCTAAGGCATTGGCCCTTGAGAAGGCGAAGGAGATTGCTTTGAAAATTCTTGAATCGCTGGCCAAGCTGAGCAGCATTTTGTCGGGATTGCTGCTGACGGGCATCACCTTGATGACCTGCTACAGCTTGATCGGACGCAACACCACGGGCGACACCATTGCCGGCGATTTTGAGCTGACAGGCGTGGCCACGGGCGCCGCCATTGCATTGTTCATGCCACTGTGTCAGTTCAAAAGAGCGCACATCATTGTAGACTTTTTCACAGCCAAGGCCAGTGCCGCCACCGTCTCGCAGTTGGACCGTTTAGGGGCCCTGTTCATGGCTTTGACCTTTGGCTTGTTGGCATGGCGCAGCACTTTGGGTGGCATGAACGCACTGGCAACGCACTCAGGCACCATGATGCTGGGCTTTCCAGAATGGATCGTTTATGTGGCCATGGTGCCGCCATTTATTTTGAGTGCTGTGATCGCCTTGGCCCAAGCTGTGCATGGCGAAGACTTTGCCTCTTCTGATGGAGCATCTGCATGAGCGCACTGACTTTGTGCTTTATTATTTTTGGCGCCATGCTGGTCTTGATGGCCATTCGCGTGCCGATTTCAGTGGCCATGTTTGCAGCTGGCACCTTGGGCTACTTGATGCAAACAGGTTGGGGGCCTTATTCCAGCTTCCTCAACAGCATTGCCTTTGCACGCTTTGCCAACTATGACTTGTCGGTCATTCCTTTGTTCATTTTGATGGGGCACTTTGCCACGCAAGGGGGTATCAGCAAGGCCTTGTTTCAATTTGCTGCAAGCGTCATGGGCCGCTTCAAAGGTGGCTTGGCCATGGCCGCAGTCTTGGCCAGCGCGGCGTTTGGCTCGATCTGCGGCTCCTCGGTGGCTACTGCTGCCACCATCACCGGCGTGGCTTTGCCAGAGTTGAAACGCCATGGCTACTCCGGTCGTCTGTCTACTGGCACATTGGCCGCTGGCGGCACGCTGGGCATTTTGATCCCCCCTTCTGTGCCCTTGGTGATCTATGCCATTTTGACCGAACAAAACATTGCCAAATTGTTTGCAGCGGCCATGGTGCCCGGCATCATTGCGATGTTCGGTTACATGGTGGCCATTGCCATCTATGTGCGCGTGGTGCCAGGCCATGCACCTGAAGTTGACGACCAAATTGAAAAGTTCACGTGGGCTTCGTTCATGGGCATTGCACCCATTGCGACCATTTTTGTGATTGTGTTTGGCGGAATTTATGGGGGCTATTTCACGCCCACCGAAGGCGCTGGTGTGGGAGCTGCTTCCACCTTCGTGGCGGCCCTGCTCAAGCGCGAAATTACTTTGGCCAAGTTCAAAGAATGTTTTTATGCCACAGCCGAGAGTTCAGCCATGATTTTCATGATCTTCATTGGCGCTGATGTGATGAACTCTTCCTTGGCCTTGACGCAAGTGCCCAACCAATTGGCTGCAGTGGTTAGCAGTTGGGGCCTGACTCCCTTGATGGTGGTCTCCGCCATTTTGCTGTTTTATGTGGTTTTGGGCGCCGTGATGGACGAGCTGAGCATGATCTTGTTGACCATCCCGATCTTCTTTCCGATGATCATGGGCCTGGATTTTGGCATGAGTAAAGAGTACACCGCCATCTGGTTTGGCATCATGGTGCTGATGACCGTGGGCTTTGGCATGTTGGCACCCCCCGTGGGGCTGAATGTCTATGTGGTCAACAGCATGGCCAAAGACGTGCCCATCTCTGAGAGCTACAAAGGGGTGATGCCCTTCTTGATCAGCGACACCATTCGGACCACGCTCTTGCTCTTCTTCCCCGGGATTTCCCTATGGTTGATTCAGTACGTTGCTTGAGCTTCATCGCGTTTTTTGAGCCCTCAATCCGTTAACATCTCAGCACCTTATTTGGAGACACCTACATGATCAAACGTCGCTCACTGTTGAAATCAAGCGCCGCTGTGGCCCTGGCCGCACCCGCCATCACCGGATTTGCCCAGCAAACCGTGACCCTGAAATTCCACACCTTCATGGCCCCTCAGTCCAATGTTTGGCTGAACATGCACAAGGCGTGGATGAACAAGGTCGAGAAAGACTCGGGCGGGCGCATCAAATTTGAAGCCTACCCCGCCATGCAGTTGGGCGGCACACCGGTTCAGCTGTATGACCAAGCCCGCGACGGTGTGGTCGACATCATCTGGACTCTGCCTGGCAACACTGCGGGGCGCTTTCCGCGCGTGGAAGTGTTTGAGCTGCCATTCATGATGACCAACGCAGAGGCCACATCCAAAGCGTATTGGGAATATGTGCAAACCATGGCGCCAGATGAGTTCAAAGAAACGCAACTGATCGCCTTGCAAGTGCACGGCCCAGGCGTCATTCACACGGCCGAAAAACCAGTCAAAAGCGTGGCCGACATGAAGGGCCTGAAAATGCGCGCGCCTACGCGGCAAGTGACTAAATTGATGGCCGCTTTGGGCGCTATTCCAGTGGGCATGCCACTGCCAGGTATTCCAGATGCGCTGTCCAAGGGCACCATCTCTGGCGCTGTGATTCCTTGGGAAGTGGTGCCAGCTGTCAAGGTCAACGAGCTGACCAAGTTCCACGCCGAGTTTGACCCCGCTGGCGGCTGCTTGTACACCACCACCTTTGTGATGTCGATGAACAAGGCCAAGTACGACTCTTTGCCCGCTGATCTGAAAAAAGTCATTGACAACAACAGCGGCATTGAGACCTCGGGCTGGCTGGGCAAAGTGCAGCAAGAAGGCGATGCCGCTGGCCGCAAATCTGCCATCGACCACAACAACACCATCTTCACTGTCAGCGCCGCCGACGCGCAAGAGTTCCGCAGCAAATCCCGCGCTCTGGAAGTCGAATGGGCAGAAGACATGAACAAGCGCGGCTTTGACGGCAAGAAGTTGCTAGAGACCGCGCGCGCCTTGATCGAAAAACACACCAAGGCTGGTGCTGGCAAAAAAGCTTGAGCCAACTGCACCGACCCATTTCATTTTGCCGAGCTTGTGGCTCGGCGGTGAAGTACCGCGTGCCTGACGATGGCGACACCAAACTGCGGGCTGTTTGCACAGTCTGCCATTTGGTGCATTACGAAAACCCCCTGAATGTGGTGGGCACCCTGCCCGTGTGGGGTGACCGTGTGCTGCTTTGCAAACGCAACATCGAACCGCGCAAAGGCAAATGGACGCTGCCTGCAGGCTTCATGGAATTGAGCGAAAGCGTGGCCGAGGGTGCAGCCCGCGAAACCACAGAAGAGGCCGGCGCGCAATTTGAAATGCAAGAATTGTTCAGCATTCTGAGCGTGCCCCGGGTGGGGCAAGTGCACATGTATTTTCGGGCACGGCTTCTGAGCGAGCAGTTCGATCCTGGGCATGAGACCCAAGAGGCGCGCTTATTTTTGGAAGAAGAGATTCCCTGGGATGAACTGTCTTTCAAAACGGTGCGAGAAACCCTGGCGTGTTTTTTCAAAGACAGGCGCGCTGGGCATTTTGGGGTGCATGTTTTGAATGTCGACTGATGTCAACGCTTGCCGGCCTTGAATCGTTGTATGCTCTGGTGGTTTAGTTTTTCAAGGAAGTGTCATGTATAAATTCATTCTTGCTGCCGTTTTGAGCAGCTTTGCCTTGGCTTCTTCGGCCCAAACCGTTGCGCCCGTCGCCCCTGTGGTCCCAGCAGCACCGTCTGCAACCCCCTCAGCGCCAGCAGCAGCCCCTGCTGCGGCACCCGCTGCAGGAAAGCCTGCGGCTGCCGCTGAGGCCCCCAAAGCAGCCAAGAAAGCTAGCAAGGACAAAAAGAAAAAGTCCAAAGCCAAAAAGAAAGCGGCTTGATTTTTCAGGCATCTCGCAAAAGCCCTGCTGTGCAGGGCTTTTTTTTGACCCCGAATGGGTCAAAATACAGCTGTGGCCATCCCCCAATCTTTTATCCAAGAACTGATCTCGCGTGTTGACGTGGTGGAGGTGGTGGGCCGCTATGTTCAGCTCAAAAAAGGCGGCGCCAACTTCATGGGCTTGTGCCCTTTTCATGGTGAGAAATCTCCCAGCTTCACGGTCAGCCCAAGCAAGCAGTTTTTCCACTGCTTTGGTTGCGGTAAAAACGGCAACGCCATTGGTTTTTTGATGGAACACGCCGGCATGAGTTTCATTGAGGCGGTCAAGGACTTGGCCCAGCAAACGGGCATGACCGTGCCCGAAGAAGACCAGTCGCCCGAAGACCGAGCACGCGCGGCTGAACAAAAACAAAAACAAGCCAACTTAAGCGATGTCCTGGAAAAAGCCGGTGAATCGTATCGACACCACTTGAAATCTGCGCCCCAAGCCGTGGCTTACCTCAAAGGCCGAGGCCTGTCGGGTCAAATTGCCAAACGATTTGGTCTGGGCTACGCGCCCGAGGGTTGGCGCAGTTTGGCCAGCGTGTTTCCCAACTACGATGAGCCTTTGTTGGCCGAGAGTGGCCTGGTGATCGTCAATGAAGAAGACCAAAAACGTTACGACCGCTTTCGCGATCGGGTGATGTTCCCAATTCGCAATATCAAAGGTGAGTGCATCGGATTTGGCGGCCGTGTGATGGGGGAGGGTTCGCCCAAATACCTCAATTCGCCTGAGACCCCTGTGTTTCACAAAGGCCGCGAACTTTATGGTTTGTTTGAAGCCCGAGATAGCATTCAAACTGCGGGTTATGTTCTGGTGACAGAAGGCTACATGGATGTGGTGGCACTGGCGCAATGGGGTTTTCCCAATGCAGTGGCCACTTTGGGAACAGCGTGCACACCCGACCATGTGCAAAAACTGTTTCGCTTCACCGACGCTGTGGTGTTCAGTTTTGACGGTGACAACGCTGGGCGCAGGGCCGCACGCAAAGCTTTAGACGGCGCTTTAAGTTATGCCACAGATGTACGCAGCATCAAATTTTTGTTCTTGCCCGCTGAGCACGACCCCGACAGCTATATCCGCGAAAAAGGCTCTGAAGCTTTCTCTGAATGTGTCACCCATGCCACCCCCTTGTCGCGCTTTTTGATCGAAGTGGCCAGCGAAGGCTGTGACCTTGAAAGCGCGGAAGGCCGAGCCCACCTGTCCAGCAACGCCAGCCCCATGTGGCGCGCCCTGCCCGACGGCGCCTTAAAGCGTCAGCTTTTGAGTGAGTTGGGGCAATTGATTCAACTCGACCCGGCCGAGCTGGCAGGGCTTTGGCTGCAACAAGCCCAAGCAGCGGCAAGCCGCGGCGCGCCCAGAGTGGCCGGCGGGGCATCGTCCACGAGCAAGGCCGCAGTTGCAGATGCCGTCTATGACCCAGCAGGCGGGCAAGGCAGCGCAGACTGGGCCGCGCCCTCGCCTTTCGATGAAAATTCACAGGCCTTTGCGCGCAGAACGGCACGCACCAGGCCTGATGGCAAAACATGGAAAAAAGGGCCGAACGGCAAATGGCGACTCGAATCCGCAGGCGCTGCAAGCGCCATGGCGCCCCTGGGGCTGCGCACGCTGCCAGCCAGCCGAGCTGACCATGCCGTGCGCTTGCTGCTTGGCAACATGGCCTTGTGGGACGGCCTGTCCAGCGATGACCACGCCATGCTGTGCGGATTGCCGGCCATGCACGGAGAGTTGATGACTTGGCTGGAGAGTCAATTTCATGACCACGGCGCCTTGGCTTGGGGAAGCTTGCAATCAGAGCTAAACGCCCTGCCTTTTGCTGTTCTGGCCGAGAAACTCATGGGCTCGCATGTACCCAGCGAAGTGCAAGCCCTGCCATCGCCTGATACGGGCGAAGCTCAGCACGAGTTGCGCCTTTTGCTCAATTTGATGCTGATCGACCAGCTCAAAGCCTTGGAGACTCTGGCCTTGCAAGATGCGCAAACCACGCAAGACCCAGCGGCCTTGCAGCGCTGGCGCGAGTTGCACCAAAGGCGGCGCGCATTGATGGCGGGCGGGCTTTCTTGAATTTGCTATAATGCTAGGCTCAGGCAAGAGCGACAGCAGCACCTCCGGGCCCGGCCACCGCCATCAGCGCAATTCCCTCACTGGGAAGGCCACCTAACCGCAAGGACTGCACTCCAAATGTTCGCCCAAACATCTTGCCAATAAGCAGTGCTATTGCAAATCAGGCCACCTGCCCTCAGGTACTAGTTTGCCTAGCCCCCTCACGCCGGTAGTTTTGGCGCAGCGTTTTTTTCCGATTCTGTTTTAGAGTTTAGAGGTCCCATCATGCCCGCTCAAAAGTCCAAGAAGCCCGTGAAAGCCATAGCCAAGGCCAGTCCTGTCAAAGCCCCGGTCAAAGCTGTTGTCAAGACTGTGGTCAAAGCCAAACTGCCCGTGAAAGCTGTGGCTAAAACTGCGGTTAAACCTGCAGTCAAAGCTGCTGCCAAATCAAGCGCCAAACCCGTTGTTCAACCAGCTTCTAAGCCGGTTCAGAAAGCTTCTTCAGTGCCCGTATCGAAAAAATCTGCGCCCAAAGCGCCTGTCAAAGCTACCACCCCAATAGCGGTTAAACCCGCTGTGAAAGTTGCGGCCAAACCTGCCGTGAAAGTCGCGGTGAAGCCCGCAGTGAAAGTCGCGGCCAAACCAGTGACGAAGGCCTCGGCCAAGCCTGCCGCTAAAGCGCCTGAAAAAGTCGCCACCAAACCGGCCACCGTGAAGGCGCCAGCGCCCAAAGTGGCTGCAAAGACATTGCCGGCAGCAGCCAGCAATGCCGCCGCCAAGCGCGGCACCAAAGCCAAAGCGGGCAGCGCAGCTGCAGTTTCCGATGTCAACCTGAGCGACATTGAAGAGGACTTGGTGGGCGAGCCTGCAGCCGAGACGACCGAGAAGGTCAAACCGCTTCGCATGAAGATCAGCAAGGCCAAAGAACGCGCATTGATGAAAGAATTTGGTTTAGATGAGACTGTCTTGTCTGAAGAAGACATGGCCAAGCGCCGCGAGCGCTTAAAGGCACTGATCAAGCTGGGCAAGACCCGTGGCTATTTGACCCACGGCGAGATCTCTGACCACTTGCCCGACAAGTTGGTTGACGCAGAAACATTGGGGGTGGTGATTGCCACTTTGAACGACTTGGGCGTCTCGGTCTACGAGCAAACGCCCGATGCCGAATCCTTGATCATTGCGGGCAATGCGCCTGCAGGCTCTACCGAGGAAGAGGCCGAAGAGGCTGCTGAAGCCGCGCTGTCCACGGTGGACAGTGAGTTTGGCCGTACCACCGACCCAGTTCGCATGTACATGCGCGAGATGGGCACCGTTGAATTGCTCACACGCGAAGGCGAGATTGAAATTGCCAAGCGCATTGAGGGCGGCTTGATGAACATGATGGCTGCGATCAGTGCCTCGCCCGCCACCATTGCTGAAATTTTGCGTCTGGCCAATGAAATTCGCGAAGGCAAGATTGTGATCTCCACCGTGGTGGACGGCTTCTCCAACATGGACGAAGCTGACGACTATGTGGCCGAAGAAGACTTTGACGAGTTCGATGAATCCGACGACGACGACGGCAAAGGCGGCTCCAAAGCGTTGACGAAAAAACTAGAAGAACTCAAAACCCAAGCGCTCGAGCGCTTTGATCGCATCACGTCTTTGTTTGAAAAAGTTCACAAAACTTATGACAAAGAAGGCTGGGGAACGCCAACTTATGTCAAAGCACAGTCGGCCCTTTCTGAAGAGTTGATGACGATTCGATTCACCGCCAAAACCATTGAAAAATTGTGCGACATGGTGCGTGGGCAAGTTGACGATGTGCGCAAAAAAGAGCGCGAGCTGCGCCGCATCATTGTGGACAAATGCGCTTACCCGCAAGACTTGTTCATCGCCGACTTCAGTGGCCGCGATAAAAACAACCAGCGCGTGCCATCGCAGTTGCTCAACCTCAAGTGGATCGAAAAGCAAGCCGCTACGGGCAAGCCTTGGAGCTCCGTGATGGGCCGCAACATTCCACCTGTGCAAGATCTGCAGCAAAAATTGACCGACTTGCAGTCTCGCGTGGTGGTGCCTTTGGACGAGCTCAAAGACATCAACAAACGCATGAATGCAGGCGAACGCTCCTCACGCGGCGCCAAAAAAGAGATGATTGAAGCCAACTTGCGTTTGGTCATTTCGATTGCGAAAAAATACACCAACCGCGGCTTGCAATTCTTGGACTTGATCCAGGAAGGCAACATTGGTTTGATGAAGGCCGTTGACAAGTTTGAATACCGTCGCGGCTACAAGTTTTCCACTTATGCCACGTGGTGGATTCGCCAAGCCATCACACGCTCGATTGCCGATCAGGCTCGCACCATTCGCATTCCTGTGCACATGATCGAGACCATCAACAAGATGAACCGCATCTCGCGCCAGCACTTGCAGGAGTTTGGCTTTGAGCCCGATGCCAGTATCTTGGCCGAAAAGATGGAAATTCCTGAAGACAAGATTCGCAAGATCATGAAGATCGCGAAAGAGCCGATCTCCATGGAAACGCCCATCGGTGACGACGACGACAGCCACTTGGGCGACTTCATTGAAGACAGCGCCAACACGGCCCCCATCGATGCGGCCATGCAAGCGGGCTTGCGCGACGTGGTCAAAGACATTTTGGACAGCCTGACACCGCGCGAAGCCAAAGTGCTGCGCATGCGTTTTGGCATTGAGATGTCAACCGACCACACGCTTGAAGAGGTGGGCAAACAGTTTGACGTAACGCGTGAGCGGATTCGTCAGATCGAGGCCAAAGCCCTGCGCAAATTAAAGCACCCCAGCCGCAGCGACAAACTGCGCAGCTTCATCGACACGATGTAACAAAAAGGGCGTCAGCCCTTTTTGGCAACCAGGGTCAAAATGTCGTAGCTCGCAACGACTTCTTGATCTTGGTTGGTGACTTCAACGTCCCACGCAACGACGCCTTGGCCTTGGCCATTGGCGTCTTTTTTATGCCGATCGATTTTGCGCTTGCACGTCAAGCGCACTTGAATGCTGTCACCCAGCCCGACCGGTTTGACAAAGCGCAGGGTGTCCAACCCGTAGTTGGCCAAGACCGGTCCGGGCTCGGCCACCACGAAGAGGCCGGCCGCATCGGACAAAACCAAATAGCCATGTGCGATACGCTTGCCAAAGACGGAGGCTTTGGCCGCTGCATCGTCAAAGTGCATGTAGAACATGTCACCCGTGAGTTCGCCAAACGCATGCACATCGGCCTGGCCAATGACTTTGCTGCCGGTGCGCAAGGACTCGCCAATTTGCAACTCTTCAAAGTAGCGGCGAAACGGGTGCGTGCCAGTTTCAATGACTTTGGCGCCGCGCACATGCTCGTGCGTGATGGCCGAGAGCATGCTTGGCGAGCCTTGCACAGCAGCGCGCTGCATAAGATGCCTGACTGCCCTGATGCCGCCCAATTCCTCACCCCCACCGGCGCGGCCAGGGCCGCCATGTTTGAGCGAGGGCAAGGGCGAGCCGTGGCCTGTTGATTCACCTGCCGACTCGCGATCGAGCACATGCAAACGGCCATGCCACGCGGCCATGCGAGGGATCATTTGTGCGGCCACTGCGGGTGATTGGGTGACCAGCGTGGCCACCAAACTGCCTTTGCCGCGCTGTGCCAAAGCCAAGGCTTCCTCCATGCCGTCAAATGGCATGAGGGTGCACACAGGGCCGAAGGCTTCGATGTCGTGCACGCTGTCAATGCTCAAAGGTTTTTGGCACAGCAGCAAGGTGGGTTGGAAGAAAGCCCCCTGCTCGGTGCCTTGGCCCACTGCTTTGAAATGCGGGTCTGCGCCAAACACTACTTCGGCGCTTTGGCGCAGCATGGCAACGCGCTCGGCCACGTCGGCTTGCTGTGCCTTGGAGGCCAGTGCGCCCATCTTCACGCCTTCAAGGCTGGGGTCGCCCACCACCACTTTGGCCAGTCGGGCTTTGATTTTTTCGGCGACAGCATCCAGGTGTTTGCGCGGCACGATGGCACGGCGAATGGCAGTGCATTTTTGGCCGGCTTTGACGGTCATCTCGCGCACCACTTCTTTGACGAACAAATCAAACTCCTCATCGTCGGGCGACACGTCGTCTGCCAAGATAGCGCAATTCAAAGAATCGGCTTCAGCGTTGAAAGGAATGCTGCGCTGGATCAAGTTGGCGTTGACGCGCAATTTGGCAGCGGTGTCGGCCGAGCCCGTGAAGGTCACGACATCAGGCTCTTGCAAACGGTCCAGTAAATCGCCCGTGCTGCCAATGACCAACTGCAGTGCGCCTTTGGGCAAAATGCACGATTGGTTGATCATGCGCACCAGGGCCTCGGTCAAGTAGCTCGTGGCAGTGGCAGGCTTGCCAATGCAGGGCATGCCGGCCAAAAAAGTGGGTGCGAATTTTTCAAGCAAACCCCAGACGGGAAAGTTAAAGGCATTGATGTGCACAGCAACACCGCCCCGTGGCACCAAGATGTGGGTGCCGGCAAAGGTGTTTTTCTTGCCCAATGCAGCCGCAGGGCCTTCGTGGATCAAGTTGCCGCTGGGCAATTCGCTGGCTGCCATGCCGGCGTAGGCAAACAAGGTGCCTGTGCCGCCCTCAATGTCGATCCACGAGTCCACGCGCGTGGCACCGGTGTGGGCGGAGATGGCGTAGAGCTCTTCTTTGCGCTCCCCCAAGTATTTGGCCAAAGCCCTTAAAGCTGCGGCACGCTGCTGAAAATCCATGGCCAGCAGGCTGCGCAAACCGGTTGTGCGCCCGTACTGCAAGGCTTCTGCGAAGTCCAGGTTCTCTGCATGTGCAAATGCCACTTCTTGGCCATGGATGGCGCTGTGAAGGGCTTGGGCAGGCTGACTGCCAAGCCAACGGCCTGCAACGAAACTTTGGAGAACATGAGGTGAGGCGGCGGTGGTGTTCATAACGAGTGACCAATCAAGGCCTTGGGAAGATCAAAAGAAGAATGCTAATTGAGCAAGGAATTAACCGTCCGATCGGTCTGGAAATATTATGCATGCTTTCATTTTTTCAAAATGGCTGCACGATGAGAGGGTTAACCCTAGGTCAAGCTGGCGCACAAAACCACTTCCGGTGTCAAAATTAACGCATGCGTCTTGGTTTTTGTTCACTGCTCTTTGCTTTGCTTATGGGGAATTTTTCTGCCATCGGCCAGAACTCTGATCAAGGCCAAAGCCCAGCCAAGCCAGTCGAGGCCGCGCAGGTCAGCACCAAGGGCTTGCAGTGGATCAATGACAAGAATTCAGGAAACTGCGCAGCCTGTCATGCCATGCCTGGGGTGGCTGGCGTGCAAAGCACATTTGCCCCCCCTTTGCACGAGGCGGGTCAAAAATGGACACCTGCAGAGTTGACGCAATGGGTGACTGATGCCAGGCAAATGAACCCCAACACCTTGATGCCCAGCTTTGGCAGTGCCAAAGAATGGCAAAAGGCCAACTCCTCCATACCAATTTTGACCACTGAGCAAATCAAATCTGTGGTGGACACATTGACAACATGGCGCGCTCCTTCGTCCATCTCGAACAGGCCCCCAACAAAGCCCATCAACCCTTCGAACAAACCACTGCAGCATTTGAGTGGCACCGCTTTTTTAAGCCCTGAACTGCTCGAATTGCAAAACGACCTGAGCAGCAATCCGATCGGCCTGTGGACAGAGCAAGGCCGCGCTTTGTGGAACAAGCGCACATCGGGCAGCAGTTGTGCGCAGTGTCATGGCAATGTTGCAAAAATGCGAGGGGCCGCCCTTGGCTTTCCTCGGTGGTCTGCATCAAAGCAAAAATTGGTCAACCTAGAAGACCAAATTTTGACTTGTGCTGAACGAACAGGCGCCGCCCTGAAGGGGCTGGAGAATCCGGATGTTTTATCGCTCAGTGCTTTGCTGCACAGTGTCAGTCAAGGTATGGAAATCAACATGACCCCAGATGCCACAACCCAAAGCCTCTGGCAAAACCAGTTACGCGCAGGGGAAAAATTATTCAACACACGCATCGGCCGTATGAATTTGGCTTGCAGCCATTGTCACGATCAGAAAATAGGCCTGCAAATGCGTGCCGAGGTGATCTCGCCCGGGCACCCTACGGGTTTTCCCATCTTCAAAATGAGTTGGCAAGCAATGGGCTCGGTCGACAGACGCTTGCGCGCGTGTTTTTCAGGTGTTCAAGCGGAGTTGCCTGAGCCTGGCAGTGCCGTGCTGCGGCAACTCGAGTTGTACATGAAAATGAGAGCCAATGGCATGCTGGTGGAAGGCCCTTTGCTTCGTCGCTGATTTGTGAAATTACCGTACACTCATCACGCTGAAAAACCTGACAGAAAAATTTATACTTATTTGTCTAATTCAATTTCACCAAGGAGTCACATGCTCAGCTTGAATGTCAATGGCAGCAACCACAGGGTTGATGTGGAACCCGAAATGCCGCTTCTATGGGTTATCCGAGAGCAACTCGGACTGACAGGAACAAAATTTGGATGCGGCATTGCGCAATGCGGCGCTTGCACGGTGCATGTCAATGGCGAACCCATTCGCTCATGTTCTTTGCCCGTTTCAAGTGTGGGCAATCAAAAGATCACCACCATTGAAGGCCTCTCGCCCGATGCCTCCCACCCCATCCAGATGGCTTGGAAGGCTTTGGATGTGCCGCAATGTGGTTACTGCCAATCTGGACAAGTTTTAGCCGCCGCCGCCTTGCTCAAACGCATTCCCAAACCCACTGATCAAGACATTGATGCGGCCATGACCAACATATGCCGTTGCGGCAGTTACCAAAGAATTCGGGCTGCCATTCACATGGCTGCAGGCACGGGCAAGGGCATTGGCTCGGTCATTCACTATGCAGGACCGGGTGCTGATGCCGCATGCACCACTTGCACAGCCGAACTTGACATTGACCATTGAGGCCCGCATGCAAAACAAAACCAATTTAAAGAACCGCACAGAAGGCTCTCTGACTCGGCGCCAGTTTGTGGTGTCCTCCACCATGGCCTCTGGGGGTCTGGCGCTGGGATTTCATTTCCCTGCTGCGGCTCAGGCCACCCCCTTGTCGAGCTTGGGCGGTTCAGAGGTCAATGCTTGGGTCGTGATCAAGCCCGATGAGACTTGCATCATTCGAATTGCACGCGCAGAAATGGGACAAGGTACGCACACCGGTTTGGCCCAATTGGTGGCAGAAGAACTCGAATGTGATTGGGCTAAAGTTAGTTTGCAAACTTTCACGCCGGGGCAAAACTTGGCACGCAAACGCGTCTGGCGCAACATGTCAACGGGCGGGAGCCGCGGCATTCGCGAGTCTCAAGAATATGTTCGACAAGGCGGCGCTGCAGCTCGGATCATGCTGATGCAGGCGGCCGCTGCCAATTGGAAAGTGCCCGTTGCGCAATTGCGCGTAGAAAAAGGCATCGTCACGCATGCTGCTTCAGGCCAATCTACAAGTTATGGAAAATTAGCCGCTCAAGCTTCTCAACTGGCAGCGCCTGATCCTAAAAGCATCACACTCAAGCACCCCAGAGATTGGAAGTTGGTTGGCAAATCACCGCGCCGTTTGGACACAGCCCAAAAAGTGGACGGGTCCTTGAAATATGCCATCGACACGGCCTTGCCCGGCATGAAATACGCCGCCATCAAAGCATGTCCCGTTTTTGGTGGAAAGTTGATCAGTTTCGATGCTGCCAAGGTCACATCGCGACGTGGCATCCATGCTGTGGTGCGCGTTGACGCTGTCTCGGTTGCCGTGGTGGCCGACAGCTACTGGCGCGCCAAAACTGCGCTCGATGTTTTGCCGATTCAATGGGACTTGGGCCCCTACGCCAACGAATCGAGCGCCACCATTGCAGATCGATTGCGTGAAGGTTTGACGTCGACGCAAAACGTGTTTGCCGACATTGACGATGGCAACGCCACTCAAGCCATTGAAGGCGCCGCAAAAAAAATTGAAGCCGTTTATGGAACACCATTTGTAGCGCATGCGTGCATGGAGCCCATGAACTGCACAGCGCGCGTTACGGCTGATCGTGCTGAAGTTTGGGTCGCAAGTCAAAATGCAGAAGCCTCTTTGGCCGCTCTGGCCGCCGTCACCGGATTCCCTCTGGAAAAATGCGAAGCCTATAACCCGCCTTTGGGCGGAGGGTTTGGTCGCAGGGGCGGCGCGCAAGACTACGTCCGTCAGGCCGCCTCGATTGCCAAACAGTTTCTAGGCACCCCCATCAAGCTGATTTGGTCACGCGAAGAGGACATGACGCATGACTTTTTCCGCCCTATCGGCCAGTGCCGCTTGCAAGCAGGTCTCAATGAAAAAGGCGAGCTGGTGGGTTTGCACTTCAGAGTGTCCGGGCAATCGATCAACGCGCATGCGTCACCTCAAAATATTGTCAATGGCAATGACCGCAGGCAACTGCAAGGCTTTTGGAAGGATGCGGGGGAATCGCAACTTGGCTACACCGTGCCCAACCTCAAAGTGGAATACGCCATGCGCAACACGCATGTGCCAGTGGGTCCGTGGCGCGGGGTGAATACCAACCAAAATGCCATTTACTTGGAGTGTTTCATCGATGAGATCGCTCGCGCGGCCGCTCGTGACCCCTTGGAGTTTCGCCGCAGTCTGATCACCAAGCACCCGAAGCATTTGGCTATTTTGGACGCCGCAGCGGACAAAGCCGATTGGAACAAGCCTTTGCCTGCAGGCAGGTTCCGCGGCATTGCCCAGTTCATGGGATACGGCAGCTACACAGCCGCTGTGGCCGAGGTCTCGATTCAAGGCGATGCGGTGAAAGTGCATCGTTTGGTACTGGCCACCAACTGTGGCCACGCGGTCAACCCGGTTCAAATTGCCAGCCAAATTGAAGGCTCGGTGGCTTACGGCATGGACTCTTTGCAAAGCGAATCGTCCATCAAAGACGGACGCATTGTGGAGAAAAATTTTGACACCTACCCCATTGCACGCCTTTATCAAATGCCCAAAATTGAATCCGTCATTGCGCCCACCTATGACTTCTGGGGCGGTGTGGGCGAGCCAACCATCTGCGTTGTGGCGCCTGCCATATTGAATGCCATAGCGGCAGCAAGAGGCGGCAAACCTGTGCGCATGCTGCCGCTGAAAAACGAGGGATTGCGCTTGGTATGACGCTTCGCCGCAGCATGTTGTGCGCGATAGGGGCCTGGTGCAGCCTGCCTCTGAATGGGCTTGCGCAGCATGTTTCTCCAGCGCAGCTGCTGCAGCCTTTTGTTGGCAATTCACCTGTGAAAAAGGGACGCGTTGCGCTAGTGATTGCCAGACTTGCAGACAACGGATTGAGTGTGCCGCTGAAAGTTTCGGTGGCCAGCGCCATGACAGAGCAAGACCACGTGCGCCAGTTGCTGCTGCTGTCTAACCGCAACCCTCGGCCCTTGATTGTTGCCTTTGAGTTTGGGGCCGGCGCAGGAAAACCGAACATTGCCACACGCGTCAGGCTCGGTGGTTCGCAAACCGTCTATGCCTTGGCACAGATGTCAGATGGCAGTTGGTGGCAAGACACGGCGGAGGTTGAAGTGACGGAATCAGCCTGCCTGGATCAAACATGAGGCTGAGTTAATGCAGTCTCGCATGCAAATTATTCCCGCACTGCTGCCTGGCCAAGCCACGACGGTGCGATTGCTGATTCGCCACCCCATGGAGACAGGCTTTCGTTTTGGAATGAATGGCGCGGCTATTCCAAAAAATGTCATCCAAACGCTGATCGCCCATTTTGAGGGTGTGCTGGTTTTCAAAGCAACACTGGGCACCGGCATGGCTGCCGATCCTTTTTTGCAATTTGAAGTGCAAACCCCTCGCAGCGGCGAACTGGTTTTAGTCTGGTCAGACGACAGTGGCGAGAAAGGTCAAGCCAGGGCGCAGATTGAGGTTAAAACTTGATGTACAGGGCTTAGTCCATCAGGACTTCGCAGGCCGTCCTGTTGCCAGGGTTGGCACCTTGGTCAGGGCCAGCAAAAAAGCCTTGTCATTCAAGCTACTTAAGAGCTTCAAGCCAGCCCTCAAAATTTCACTCTTTTTGGCGTTGCGCTTCAAGTTCAAGGCTTTTTGTTTAAGCGACCCAATGGCTTGGTACTCATCTTTGGGAAATGTGAAACTGTCTCTGACCAATTTGGGTTTTTTTGCCTTAGTTTCTTGTTGGGGCTTGGCTTGAACAGTCTGAGGCACTGATTTTGGCGCGGCTGCAGACTTGACTACTTTCTTAACGGCTTTTTTCACGGCTTTTTTGACAACTTTCCGCACAGGCTTTTGTACAAGCTTTTTCACAGGCTTCGATGGGCTTGTGTTGACGGCCGAATTTGGCTTGCCCTGAGGGGGCGTCAATGTCACTGCAGGCGTGGTGTTTGCGGTCATGGTTGAACACTCCGAAAGTTATACATGAAAACAGTTTATACCGATTTTTTGATTTACAGCAAATTAAGGCCGCAACTGTTGTTCCAAATCATGCAACACCTTGTAGCAAGGCAACACCTGGGCTACGCTGGCATTGGGCTCACGGCCTTCTTGGATGGCGGCAAAAAACTCACGGTCTTGCAGCTCGATGCCATTCATGGAAACCGCAACTTTCGACACATCGATCTGCTCTTCTTTGCCAGTGAACAAATCGTCGTAGCGGGCCAGGTAAGTGCCACTGTCACCGATGTAGCGAAAGTAGGTGCCCAGAGGCCCATCGTTATTGAATGACAGGCTCAGAGTGCAGATGGCGCCATTGGCCGCTTGCAGCTGGATGCTCATGTCCATGGCAATGCCCAGCGCAGGGTGAATGGGGCCTTGCACGGCGTTGGCTTTGACGATGGTGCTGCCGGCTTGATAGGCAAACAAATCGACTGTGTGCGCGGCGTGGTGCCACAGCAAGTGATCGGTCCAACTTCGCGCTTGGCCCAAGGCGTTCATGTTGCTGCGGCGGAAAAAATAAGTTTGCACATCCATTTGCTGGATGTTGAACTCTTTGGCTTTGATTTTGTGATGGACCCACTGATGGCTTGGATTGAAGCGGCGCGTGTGACCGCACATGGCCACTTTGCCCGTTGCCTTGGCCAAGCGCACCACTTCATTGGCATCTTTCCAACTGTCTGCCAAAGGGATTTCGACCTGCACGTGCTTGCCGGCATTCAAGCACGCGATGGTTTGTGAGGCGTGCATTTGCGTTGGCGTGCACAAGATCACGGCGTCCACCTCTGGCAAGGCCAAGCTGTCTTGCAAATCAGTGGTGACGTGCGCAATGCCATACTGCTTGGCCACCTCTTGCGTTTTGTCCAGTTCGCGCCCAATCAAAGAGACAACTTCTATGCCGTCAATTTTTTGAATGCCGTCGAGATGTTTGATGCCAAAGGCCCCTGCCCCTGCCAAGGCCACTTTGATGGTTTGAGACATGCTTGATTTCCTTTGTTCAGTGAATGTGGTTTTGATTTCAAATCAAAATGGGTTTTCAAGAATGATGTGGCCTACAGCCGTGTTGGACGCTGGCACATGGTAGAACCGGTGTGCCAACTTGGGGGATTTTCCCCCGGCCACATCGTTCATCGCGCCGCGCGCGATCAACCACATCACCAACTCGATGCCTTCGCTGCCGGCTTCGCGTACATAGTCAATGTGTGGAATATCGGCCGCTGCTTGGGGCTGACTGATGAGCTTGTCCAAGAAGGCGGTGTCGAACTCTTTGTTGATCAAGCCCGCTCGCGGGCCTTGCAGTTGATGGCTCATGCCGCCAGTGCCCCATATCTGAATCTTGAGATCTTGGTCATAACTCTCAACGGCTTTTCGAATGGCTTTGCCCAAATTAAAGCACCGCTGACCACTGGGCACGGGGTATTGCACCACATTGACCGCAAAAGGAATCACGGGGCAAGGCCATTCAAATTGATCTGCCGGCGGTTGACCGCACATCAATGAGAGCGGCACGGTCAGGCCATGATCGAGGTCCATTTTGTTGACGATGGTCAGATCAAAATCTTGCTGAATGACTGACTGTGCAATGTGCGAGGCCAAATCGGGATGGCCTTGCACCACCGGCACTGGGCGGGGGCCCCAACCTTCGTCAGCGGGTTGAAATTGCGCAGCAGTGCCAATGGCAAAAGTTGGAATCATGTCCAAACTGAATGCAGTGGCGTGGTCGTTGTAGACCAAGAAAATCACATCGGGCTTGTTGTCTTTCATCCATTGCTTGGAGAAGTCATAGCCTTTGAAAACAGATTGCCAGTAGGGTTCGCCAGTTTTGCCTAGGTCGATCGCCGCCCCAATAGCAGGCACATGTGAGGTGTAAACAGAAGCAGTAATGTGGGCCATGTTCAATTCACTTTCTTTGCCGCGGCGCCTTGGGGCTGATTGTGTGCTTGTGCGTCGCCGTTTTCACCGATGAACCGATTGCCAGTGATCGAGCGGCCGCCGCTGATCATCATGTTGCGGTATTCATCTTCGGTCATGCCCGTCATGGAGCCAGCCATTTGCTGGAAGCTTTTTCCGTCGGTAGCTCCAATTTTGGCCAGAAAATAAATGTTGCCGCCGGTGCGCATGCACCAGTTCAAATCTCGCGCCAAAACGGCCTGCTTTTGTTCCTCGCTCATGGCCCACTCGGCCAGATAGGCGCGCTCATCGGCCTTGAAACGCTCTCGGTTATCGGCCTTCATGAGGGACATGCAAAATTGGTTGAGCCAATACCCTTTGCGGCTTTGCTCTGCATCAAAAATGATGGTGCCAGGCACATCCAGGTAGGGTTTTTCAAGCGCCATTAAATTTTCTCCTCAGGCCAATACAAACGCATCGGGTTGTCCACCAACAACTTATGCTGCTTTTGCGCCGTGGTGGCGATGTGGGGAATGAAGTCGACGAGCAAACCATCGTCGGGCATGTGTTTTTTCAAGTTGGGGTGCGGCCAGTCAGTGCCCCACAAGACACGGTCAGGGAACTCGTCAACAATGGCTTTGGCAAATGGAACAACGTCTTGGTAAGCATTTTGTTCACCATTCAAGGCAGGCGCGCCTGTGACAAACAAGCGCTCTGGGCAAGTGACCTTGCACCATACGTTGGGGTGCTCGCGCATGTATTTTAAGAAAAGTTGAAACTGCGGGCCGTCGACTGGCAGCTTCACATCGGGTGTGCCCATGTGGTCAACCACCACTTGGGTGGGCAGTGCACTGAAAAAATCCCACAGTTCTGGCAAGTCAACTGCTTCGAAATAAATCACGACATGCCAGCCCCACTTTTGGATGCGCCCAGCAATTTCCATCAACTCTTCTTTGGGCGTGAAGTCAACCAGCCTCTTAACGAAGTTAAAGCGCACACCGCGCACACCGGCATCGTGCATGCTTTGCAGTTCTGGGTCTGTGATGCTGCGCTTGACGGTGGCAACGCCACGCGCTTTGCCATTCGAATTCAAAAGTGCATCGATTGTGGCGCTGTTGTCTGAACCATGGCATGTGGCGCCGACCACCACATTGCGAGCAAAGCCCAAGTGATCGCGTAGCGCAAAGAGTTGCGCCTTGGCGGCGTCGCAGGGCGTGTATTTACGCTCTGGAGAATATGGAAATTGCGCGCCAGGGCCAAACACGTGGCAATGTGCATCGACTGCGCCATCGGGCAATTTAAATTTGGGTTTACTGGGGCCTTCGTACCAATCGAGCCAGCCCGATGTTTTTTGAAATTCCATGTCATTCTTTGTGTAAAACGTCTGTTGATCTCAAGGCGACTGCTGCTGTAGTTCAACACGCATGACTCAGTCGACGTACTTCAAACCGGCTTTTTCAAGAGGGCCGCGCATGTTGTACATGTCCAAACCTAAAAGGCCAGAAGCCAACTTGGCGCGTTTTTCACCTTCGTTGGCTTCTCGGTCTTGCGCGGCATCGGCCACTTTTTGCGCCCACTGCGCTGGCACAACTACCACACCGTCGTCGTCAGCCACGATGACATCACCGGGCTGAACACTCACGCCCGCGCACACCACAGGAATGTTGACCGAACCCACAGTGGACTTGATCGTGCCTTTGGCGCTGATGCCTTTGCTCCACACCGGAAAGCCCATCTGCGTGAGCTCTCGCACATCGCGTACGCCTGCATCAATCACCAAGGCCTTGGCGCCACGCGCCATGAATGAAGTGGCCAGCAAATCACCAAAAAATCCATCGCAGTTTTCTGCACTCAAGGCCGCGACCACAATATCGCCAGGCCGAATTTGCTCGGCAACCACGTGCATCATCCAGTTGTCTCCGGGGTGGAGCAAGACCGTCACCGCTGTGCCTGAGACTGCGGCGCCACTGTAGATGGGGCGCATATAGCGCTGCATCAAACCGACTCGCCCCATGGCCTCATGCACAGTGGCCACACCGAAGCGGCCCAGTTGATCTGCGGCTGCTTTGTCGGCACGGGTGATGTTGCGCTTCACGATTCCGAGTTCTGTCATGCTCTGTCCAATTTAAAAATTTGAAAACTTAACTTAGAAATTAAAGCCCTTTGGCCTTCAATTTCGCATCTAAAAGAGGGAATACGCGGCGGGTATTGCCTTCGTAAATTTTGTAACGTTGCTCGTCATTCAAGATCGATGAGGCTTGGATGTAGCGCTTGGTGTCATCAAAGTAGTAACCGGTCTCTGGGTCAATGCCGCGCACGGCCCCGATCATTTCAGAGGCGAACAAAATATTGTCGACCGGAATCACCTTGGTCAACAAATCAATGCCTGGCTGGTGGTACACGCAGGTGTCAAAAAAAATATTTTTAAGTAAATGCTCTTGGAGCAAGGGTTTTTTCAACTCTTGCGCCAGCCCACGAAACCGCCCCCAGTGGTATGGCACTGCACCGCCGCCATGCGGAATCAAAAAACGCAGCGTGGGGAAGTCTTTGAACAAATCAGATGTCAAGCATTGCATGAAAGCCGTGGTATCGGCATTCAAATAGTGCGCACCCGTGGTGTGAAAGCAGCTGTTGCAGCTGGTGCTGACATGCACCATGGCAGGGATGTTGTGCTCGACCATTTTTTCATAAATGGGGTACCAGTGTTTGTCACTCAAGGCAGGCGAAGTCCAATGGCCGCCCGAGGGGTCAGGATTCAAGTTGATACCCACGTTGCCGAATTCTCGGATGCAGCGTTCGAGCTCTGAAATGCACGTAGCAGGGTCGACGCCGGGCGACTGGGGCAGCATGGCCACAGGCACAAAACTTTCAGGAAACAATTGGCTCACGCGGTAGCACAATTCATTGCAAATACCTGCCCATTTAGAAGAGACTTGGAAGTCGCCAATGTGATGCGCCATGAAACTGGCACGTGGGCTGAACAAGGTCAAGTCTGAGCCGCGCTCTTTCATCAAGCGCAGTTGGTTGGTTTCGATCGACTCGCGCAGTTCATCGTCACTGATTTTCAAGTCGGCCACTTTGGGGCCCAGATGCGGCGTGTTCAAGTTGGCGATCTGCGCATTGCGCCAAGTCTCCAAGGCTTTGGGGGCGGTGGTGTAGTGGCCGTGGCAGTCAATGATCATTGGGGGTTTCATTCATCTCTCCATTTTCAAATTCAATTGGGCGACCACAACGATGCAGGCACCATGACTTGGCCGCGCATCAGCAGGCGGGCCGTTCGCAACAAGGCTGCTTGAGTCACATTTTGGCCGCCAGGCAAATGGGGTGCAGGCTGGGTTTGCAAGGCGACACTGAATTCTCCCGTTGGGTGTTCAACCGAAACGTTCTTGGCGGCACCCTCAGGCATCACTGCCACCCCTTGGCATACCGAGCCCTCCAGCACGCAAGCTGTGCCGACCGTGACAGCGGCCAGCACGCCAATGGCATCGTGACACACATGCGGAATGAAGCTGCGGGTTGCAATGGCACCGCCTTGTTGGGGCGGCGCGATCAAAGTCATTTTGGGATAATTTTTTTGAGACACATCACCCAAGCCCATGCGCAACGAGACTTGCAAACGCAGTGCTTCAATTTTGGTTTTTAGTTCGGTGTCGGCATTGAGCTGGGCCACCGATTCATAGCCGGTGCGGCCCATGTCACTGGCTTTAAAAAGTACCAAGGGCATGCCGTTGTCGATGCAAGTGACATCCAATGTGAAGGGCTCAAAGCCATTGCCCGTGATGGTGATGGTGTCTTTCACATGGCCGGTAGGCAACAAGCCCGAGCACACTGAGCCGGCAGTGTCTAAGAAATTGATGACCACTGGCGAGGAAGTTCCGGGGGCGCCATCAATTCGTGCGTTGCCTTCATATTGCACCCGTCCGCCTGGGGTCTGGACAGTGACATCACACTGCATGTCGGTGTTGAGCGTCAAAATGCGAAAGCTACTTTGATCGCCTTGGGCTTGCAGCATGCCAGTTTCCAATGCAAACGGCACCACAGCAGCGAGCATATTGCCGCAATTGGGCGTGGTGTCCACGCTGTCTTTGTTGGGTTGCAATTGGACGAACAAGAAGTCAAGGTCCACACCGGGCACATTGCTTTTGCGAACGATGCCAACTTTGCTGGTCAAGGGGTGTGCGCCGCCCAGGCCGTCAATCTGCCTTGGATCGGGTGAACCCATTGCAGCCAACAACACTTTATCGCGAAGGGCCACATCTTGGGGCAAATCGGCTTGGTTGAAAAACGGTCCCTTGGAGGTGCCACCGCGCATTAACAGGCAAGGGATCGCGGTTTGAGAGCTGTCTGTCATAGGCGCAATTTTCTTTCGAAGAAACAATGATTGTGCCCCCTAACGCCAAGGCCGAACAGGCCCAAGCCCCACAGGCAATTAGATCATTCGAGATTATCAGATTAATAGAAATACCCAAATATCACAACCACGGACTTGAAATAGCGTGAAGTTGATTCATCAAACAGCGCTCACATGGGCATTTTCTGAAGCATCCATAGCAGCAAATTGAGGGTGACAAAAGACGCCATGGTGGTGCCCAACAAAGCCGCCGCACTGAGGCCTTCATGACCATGCTTTTGCGTCAAAATGGAATAGATTCCAAGCATGGGCATGGCGCATGTCATGAGCGCTGCTGTGCGCAGTACAGGGTCAGAAATGGGGGCCAGCCACATCAAAACCACCCATGCCACCAGGGGGTGGAGCAGCAACTTGCCCATGGCGATTTTCGCCACATCTACCCTCACCCCTTTGACCTGCAAGCCCACAAGACTGCCGCCAATCACAAACAAGGCCAGCGCGCCACTCGATTGAGAGAACAAATCAACAGAGCGCGAAAACGCTGGTGGCAGGCGCCACTGCATGACTGCAAACACAAACCCCACCACGATGCCCCAAATCATGGGGTTTAAAGCCATGCCTTTGAAGGTTTGAGCCAGAACATCGCGCCACTTTCCAGACCCTTTTTCGGAGTCAGCCCAAGCCAACAGCAAGGGCAGTATGAGCAAATTCTCAACCACCATATTCAAGGCCAAGGTCACGCCAGCAATCGGCCCCAAGCTGAGCAAAATCACGGGGTACCCGACAAAACCACTGTTTGGACATGTGATGCCAATGGCGTAGCAACTGGCCAAGCTCCTGCTGCGACCTGCCATGCTGTTGGACCACAAAAGAACCAAGCCCAAAGTCAGCAGGGTGCTCAGTGCGTAAGCCCACAAATACTGCACATTCAAAATGTCGCTGACTTGCCGTTGCGACAAGGCGTTGAACAACAATGCAGGAAAAGAAACTTTGACAACGAAGGTGCCAAAAGCACGCATGTCTGACTTTTGAAAAAAGCCCCAACGCGTCAGGAAGTAGCCCAAAGCGATAACCACATAGATGGGGCCCGTGATGGCCAGTATGTCAAGCATGCTTGTAGGTCAGTCTTTAGGGTTGACATTGCCGCACTGGGCCAGCAAACGGTCTGCATAGTCTTGCCACGTGGCATCGGCTGCAAGTCCATTGAACACGCCCTTCTGCGCTTGCTGTGAAATCCATTGCTGCTTCAGCGCAGTGGCGCTGGCCATGAGAGGCTCAAACCCTGACTCCTTGACCATGTTGGCAGCTTCATGCATTTCTTCTGACCGGCGTTTGCCGTGCTGGACCACGCGACTGAAAAAATAGGCGCCTTGCAAGGACCAATCGATGCTGGGAAAAGTTTCTTTGAGTGTTGGAAGCACATGGTCTTCTACACCGTAGGCGCGGGCCGTGGTGTAGCTCTCGATCACCAAGGCCTCCAAGCCTTTGATCATGACACTGCGGCTCATTTTGATGGCGCTTGCCACGCCCAAGCGATCGCTCACGGGCTTAGCGTCCATGCCCCATTGCGATAATTGCCAAGCCAAATCAGCAGCTCGTGCGCCACCTAAGAGCATGGGGACTCGGATTCCGTAAGGGGGCACCGAGGTCATGACGCCAGCTTCGACATAAATGCCACCCGCCGCATCGATCAATGCAGCGCATTTTTGTTTGGTCCCGGGCGATGCAGAATTTAGATCCAAATAAAAACCACCCGGCCGGATGAATTTTGCAACCTCTTGCGCAACGCTCAAGGCGTTCGAAGCGGTGACTGCCCCAATGATCAGATCACTGGCAATGCTCAACGCTTGCAGACTGTCCTGGGCCTGCACACCCCGACTGCTCGCATGGAGGCGTTCGCTCATTTGCACTTCTTGCAGCGTGGGGGTCGCAAATTTCAAGTCCCAGGCACTCACAGAATGCACACCGGCTTTGCCAATTAAGCCTGAGGTGAATATTTTTCCAACTTCGCCGTAGCCAATCAAACCGATAGATGCAATGTTCATGGTGAGTGATCTCTCCTTGCTAAGAAGCAATTGTATTCACACTGAGCAAAGCGATCACGCCCGTGCTAGAGTTGCACTTGCACGAGAGCGAAAGCCATCTTGCGCCATCCATCACATGCCCAACTTTATTACTTGAAAGACGCATTTCATGAAATTGATCAGTTTTTTACTCAATGACATCGCATGCTATGGCGCCGTGCAAGGCAGCAAGGTTTTGAACCTCAGCCCTCTCTTGGGCGAGCAAGCCATTGATTTGAAAACTTTGATTGCCAAAAAATTAGTGCCTCTTGCGGCGCAGACACTGGCCAACAACACCCCCGATTTGACATTGGCCAATTTGCATTTACTGCCAGTCATTCCCAACCCCAACAAAATTATTTGCGTCGGCCTGAACTACCACGACCACGTCAAAGAGTCAGGCAGGGATTTCACCGAGAAGCCCGCTTTATTTTTGCGTGTTTCGTCATCACAAGTCGGCCATGGCCAAGACATTGTGCGCCCACCGGAATCTGAGCGCCTGGACTATGAAGGCGAAATAGCCATCGTGATTGGCGAAGGCGGTAGGCGGATCTCACAAGCCAATGCATGGCAACACATTGCAGGTTATACCTGCTACAACGACGGCTCCATTCGCGATTGGCAAAATTTCACAACGCAATGGACGGCAGGAAAAAATTTCTGGCGCACAGGCGGCTTTGGTCCATGGCTGGTCACAGCCGATGAGATCCAACCTGGCCAAACAATGACACTGAGCACACGACTGAACGGTCAAGAATTGCAACGTGCCACCACCGACATGATGATTCACAGCATTCCACGTCAAATTGAATACATCTCAACCTTCATGCCCTTGGAGCCAGGTGACGTGATTGTGACGGGCACCCCAGGCGGCGTGGGCAATAAGCGCACACCGCAGCTGTTCATGAAGCCGGGTGATGTGGTAGAAATTGAAGTGGATGCCGTGGGTATTTTGCGCAATACCATATGCGATGAACTTATTTAAAATTTTCAGCGAAAAGTGCTTTAAAGATCAAAAATAGTGCCATCAACAACTTCTATGGTCTTGTCGCAACGCGCTGACAAAAGTGGGTTGTGCGTCACAAACAATACCGCCGTGCCTTGATCTCGGCAGACGCTTTGAAGCAGTTCAAATACAGCGTCTGCGCTTTTGCTGTCTAAATTTCCGGTGGGCTCATCGGCCAAAATCAAAGCGGGTTTCATCGCCAAGGCCCTGGCCACTGCCACTCGCTGCTGTTGACCACCTGACAAGCGAGAAGCAGGTGCATCAAGCCACGGCGTTAAGCCCACACTGCCCAGCAACTGTGCGGCACGCTCACGCATGGCTTTGTTTGAAAAACCAGCATCTGCCACCATGGGCATCATGACGTTTTCAATGGCTGAAAAAGCGCTCAATAGATGGTGGTATTGAAATACAAATCCAATTTGATGCCCACGCAAATCGGTCAAATCTGCATCACTGAGCAAAGTCGTTTCTTGCTGACAAATTTTCAAAGTGCCGCTGGTAGGCCTGTCTAAGAGTCCCACCGTGTTCAGCAAGGTACTTTTGCCTGATCCCGAGGGGCCTGTCACCGCACAAAATTCACCCGGAAATAGTTGCAAATTGATGCCATGCAAAATCTCGATTTCATTGGGCTGCCCCACATTGAAGGACTTGCGAATTCCAATTAAATCCAAAATGGGATTTGAAGCTGGCAGACCCTGCGAAGGACGAGTGACTTTCATTTTGGCTAACCCCTGATCGCCACTACGGGGTCTAGCCTGGCCGCACGCATGGCGGGGGCAAAAGCAGAGATCAAACCTGTCAATGTGGCCAAAACCAGGGTTTGGACGAGCAAATGCATATCAAAGACTAAGAAAAACATGACCGACCCATCTGCGTTGCGCTCAAAACGCTGCCACAAATACAAAGCAGCACCCCCAATGCCTGAGCCCATCAACGCGCCGCCCAAGCCAAGCAAGCCGCCTTGCAACAGAAAAATTCGCAGTATTTGCCCGCGAGTGATGCCCATGGCGCGCAAGATTCCAATCTCACGAGAGCGCTGCACCACTGAGACCACGAGCACGCTGGCAATGCCAAAACCTACTGACAAAGCCACAAAAAATCGAATCGCCGTATTGGCTGTGGTTTGGGCCCTGACAGCGGTAAAAAATTGCTCATTGGTTTTGATCCAACTGTCGGCCTGTAAACCAGTCAATGACTGAATTTGCCTTGCGATATTCTCAGCCGCATAGACATCGTGAACGGTCACATCGAAAACAGAAGCACCACCAATCAAACCCATCATGCTTTGCGCTGTGCGCAATGCCACAAAAGTGCTGCGACTGTTTGCGCCTTTATTGCCCAGGTCAAAAATACCCGTGATTTTCAGCGTGTTGACCGACCCATTGCCTGTGGACAAACGCAATTTGTCACCCACGCTCAAACCCAAATCGCTGGCCAATTCGGTGCCTATCAAAATAGAATCGCTGGCCAAGATGGCCTGCCCGCGAACAATTTTTTCGGGCAAAGAAATAATTTGGAAATACAAGTCTGGAATCATCCCAGTGACAGAAACTGAGCGCGTCGTATCGCCTCGAATCAACAAGGCAGCACCCGAGATGGCCGGAGACACCACTTTGACCTGCGCCATTTTCGCCACTTGGCTGGCCACATTTTGCCATTGGTCAATGCCCTTGAACCGCTGCAATGGCGTTTGCACAATCGCAATTTCAGTCTCGTTGGCTTCATTTTTCCGCAAAGTTCTGGCCACTTCTTTAGGCGCGAGCATCTGAATATGCGCTTGTCCTGTGAGGACCCTGTTGACAAAATTCGCTTGCATGCCGGTGAGCAGTGCTGACATGAAAACAATGACTGCCACGCCAATTGAAATGCCAACAACAATGAAGGCCGATTGAATTTTTCCTTCTTTCAAAAATCTGAGTGCAACAATCCATTCAAATGGAAGCCACGTCAACTGCATCATGGCATTGTGGTGCGAAGCCGTGAACCTTCGCCTACATGGGCCTGGGCCGTGGGCAGCAACTGATCACCTGCATGAAGGCCCGAAACAACCTCGGCAAAGCCCTGACTGATCAAGCCCAACTGAACAGACTGGCGCTGTACACGGCCCTGTTTCACCCAAAGCACCCAAGGATTGGGTTTGTCAAAATCATGGACGGCCGTCAATGACACCAAGGTAGCGTTTTCTCGTCTGGCCACTTCGATGTCAACCGAAACCGTCATGTCTTGTTTCAACTCTTCAGGCGGATTGAGCACATTGAGTTTGACTTCAACCGATCCGCGCTGTGGATCGATGCTGGGATTGATGAAACTGACTTGGGCTTCAAATTTTTTGTCAGAGAATGCGTCAGCACTGGCCCATGCTTTTTGATTTAAGCGCAACCACTTCAAGTTTTTTTCATCAATTTGCACGACGAGTTGCATTGCGCCTTGCGGCGATAAAACCATGAGAATTTTTCCTGGTTGTACGCCATCACCGGGCTCCACATTTCTAGCAATCAAAGTGCCAGATCGAATTGCATTGATTTGTGTATAGTTCAAACGAGCCCTTGCGGTTTGAACATTGGCTTGCGCTTGCTGGAGTGATGCCTGCGCAGTGGAAATTTCACTTCCGCCCTTTTGCAAACTTGTCAATTGGTGGTTCGCACTTTGCACTTGAGCTTGGGCTATCTGGAATAATCGCTCAGATTCCTCTTTGGCGGCTGCACCAATGAACCCTTTTCCAAACAGATCCAAAGATCGAGCAGCGTTATTTTGTGCGCTGATTAAGTTGACGTTGGCTTGAATCAGCGCTTGTACCGCCACGGGGGCTTTCAACTCCTGCAACTGACGCAGATTTGTTTGCGCCTGCAGCTCTGATGCAAGTGCCTGTTGGAGGTTGGATTTTAATTCGCTGTTTTCCAGCTCAATGAGCATCCGATTTTGATCAACCTGTTGCCCCTCTTGAACTGGAACGCGAGAGACCGTCCCTGTGATTTGTGCACTGATATTGATTCGATGCGGGCTTTCAACGCGGCCACTGGCCACCACCGTATGCACAAAATTTCCGGATTTAACGACTTGAACCTGAGTCAATGGCCCTTGAAAATACCCGTATGCAAAGTAGGCAATGAGCAATAAAAGCGTCAACGCAACAGATACAAAATATTTATTTTGCCGCATGAAATAAACTATTTAAGTTACATGCCCACCAATGTCGAATGGGCAGTCTTGTTTCTGCCTTAACTTGACCTGAATGGATTTGTCGCTCATGTGATCACCTCGATAAAACTGAATTTATCCAGCGACTCATATCAGGCGCTGACATGGCGCCTGATTGGCGAGACACCTCTTGCGGAACGCGATTGGTTGCATTGCAGTGCGTGCACACGAAATGAATTTTTTCGACCATGCAATCATTAACTCACAGCATGAAGGCCTGAATCATGACTTAAATCAATTAATCCCTTGAGTACCTGCATTGGCTGAAATTGATCGCTTGGCTTTATAGGTATGCCACTGTGGATGTTGCACTGGACAACGCCATGAACCATCTTTATTGCGGCAAGACTTCCAATTGAACACCATCTAATTGCGCATTGGTTGCCAAGTTCATCAAAAAAAGATGTAAGGCCGTGATGTAGGATTTTTGCTTCAATGCCATGACTACAGAGCCTCGAACGGCTTCATAGCTTTGTGCAACACCGGGTTCACGCGACAAAACTTGAACAACATGAAAACCAAAACGACTGTGAACCAACCGCGGCAGCACACCCACTTCTGATTGTCCAAAAATTTCTTTGGCAAATTCTGGCGCGCAGTCGGACTGGTTCAGCCAGCCAAGTTCACCCCCTTGCGCTGCGCTGGGACAATTTGAAAGTGATTGAGCGGCTTTGGCAAAAATTGCATTCGAACTTTGACCGTCATGGCAGCGCACGTCGAGCAAAGATGTTTCAGCACGAAGGCGCAGGGCTGACACATCGACGCCCGGTGTGACAGCAAATAAAATATGCCGCACCTCCACGCGTTCACCAGTTCTGTACTGCACTTGGTGCGCGGCATGGTAGCGCAAGCACGCTGGCTCAGTCGGTTCTTCAACTTGCAGTTCTGCATCGAGCAGCGCCTCAATGGCGTCAGAAGCAGCTTCGCTTAAAACGCCATCTTCAGAAGTCCGATCATTGCTTGCCAACAAGTCCTTGCACATGGCTGCTTGACGCAGTAATTCGGAGCACGCCCGTTGGCGCAGTTGTTCCAAATTGAGCTTTTCCTCTGCCCCATGAAGTGCCACACCATTGACTCTAGCGATGTTTGATTGTTCTATTGTGTTTGCTTGCATCGAAATCTCCTTAAACGCCTGCACCTGGCTGACGGGGGGCGTTATGTCCGATTGGCACATTCAGCCGCCTGGCCCTGACCACTTGGTAAGGCCTGAACAAATAAGCCACCGTGCCAAAACCACTCCAGACATGGACCAATCGGGTGAATGGAAAAATCAAGAAAATGCTCATACCCAAGAACATGTGCAGCTTAAAAACCCAACCAGCATCTGCAAGCATTTCAGGGGCCCCAGCCTGCAAGCTCACAATGGTTTGAGCCCATCCAGCCAATTTCAGCATCATGCTGCCGTCGAGGTGCTGCGCCGACAGTGGGATGGTAGCCAAACCCAAAGCCAGTTGCAACCACAACAAAATCAACAAAACAATGTCACTGGTTTTTGAGTTGATGCGAATGCGTGGCTCAAACAGACGGCGGTGCAATAAAACACTCACCCCCACAAAGCCAAGCAAACCGGCAATACCTCCGCTGATCACGGCCATCCATTGTTTGCTCCCCGCATCCAGAAAGTGTTCGTACACGAAATGAGGTGTCAACATGCCAAAGAAATGACCGAAAAAGAGAAACAAAACGCCTACATGAAAGAGATTGCTTCCCAGCTTGAGTTGCCCAGCTTTGAGTAACTGCGAGGAATCGCTTTTCCAAGTGTATTGGTCCCGGTCAAATCGAATCAGACTGCCCAGTAAGAATATGGTGAAAGCAATGTAGGGATACACGCCAAAAAGAAATGTGTCGAGTGCGTTCATGGTGTTGCTCCGGTCATGGCGGAAACTTTTTTAACAAAGTGAATGGGTTGCACCTGATCTGGCTGCGCTTGCCCCTTGACGGAGCAGCCATCAAAGACGATTGGCTCTTCCCAAACTGCATCTAAAGGCTCGTCTGCAACAATCTTGACTGGGTAGGCTTTTTCTCCGGCTAATTCGATCAGCGCGCCTAGGACGCTGGCATAAGCACTGCTGCGCTGCTGCAAGGCATTGAAGATGGCGTTGAAAATATGTGCCATTTCACCTAGAAATTCACGTGCTTGTTGAGCCGGCTGAGTCGATACAAATTGAAGCACCACAGGCAAATAGTCGGGCATTTCATCCGGTGATAAATACAAGCCTGCTTTTTCATAGGTTTGAGCCAAATCGATCATGGCAGGCCCGCGGTCGCGGGAGTCACCATGCACGTGTTCAAACAAATGCAAAGAAGTAGAACGCCCACGGTCAAACAGCTCTACATATTGGGCTTCAATATCGAGGGCGTCATTGCCATTGAGGTTATCGATCAAAGCATCCAACTCTCTCAATCGAGCAGGTGCAATTGCTTTCTCAAAATGCAAGGCGCCTTTGAGTTCCATCAAGTGACTGCGAAGCTGTGCATCTGGATAAGAAAGCAAATGGGCCAACACTTTGAGACTACTGGAAGTTGTCACGGGTTTATGAAATGACATGATTCAGACCTCCGCCTTGATCGGTATCGTGCGTTTTTTGTTTCCGCCAAAGAGGCTAGCTTCGCTGGTACCATCAGAGCAGCCATTTCCAAAAGAAAAACCGCAGCCCCCTTTCATGTCAAAGGTGTTTTCTGCGTACTCACGGTGGGTACTCGGAATGACGAAGCGGTCTTCATAATTGGCAATGGCCATCACGTGGTACATCTCTTCGACTTGCGCCTGGCTCATGCCAACTTGGTCAAGTACGGCCGTGTTGATTTGTCCGTCCACATGTTTGCTACGTTGGTAAGCACGCATGGCCAGCATGCGCTCGAGCGCCCGCTCTACGGGGCCTGTGTTGCCAGCGGTCAGCAGGTTGGCCAAGTATTTCACTGGAATGCGCAATTGTTTAATGTCTGGAATTTCTCCGTTGACACCGATTTCTCCCGCATTGGCTGCGGCACTGATGGGTGAGAGCGGCGGCACATACCAGACCATTGGCATAGTGCGGTATTCTGGGTGCAATGGCAATGCAACCTTCCATTGCACCGCCATTTTGTAGACTGGGCTGTTGCGCGCTGCGTCCATCCATAAGTCAGGAATACCGTCAATTTTTGCCTGCGCAATGACTGCGGGATCGTGTGGGTCAAGAAATACATCGAGCTGTGCCTGGTACAAATCGCGATCATTTTCAACGCTGACAGCCTCTTGGATGCGGTCAGCGTCATACAGGAGCACGCCCAAATATCGAATCCGACCAACGCATGTTTCGCTGCAAACCGTAGGCTGACCAGATTCAATACGTGGATAACAAAAAATGCATTTTTCTGCTTTCCCAGACTTCCAGTTGTAATAGATTTTTTTATACGGGCAACCACTGACACACATGCGCCAGCCGCGGCACTTGTCTTGATCAATCAAAACAATTCCATCTTCTTCTCGCTTGTAGATAGAGCCTGAAGGGCAACTGGCCACGCAGGTAGGGTTCAGACAGTGCTCGCACAATCTGGGCAAGTACATCATGAAGGTGTTTTCAAATTGACCATAAATGTCTTTTTGAATATCGTCAAAATTTTTATCTTTGCTGCGCTTAGAAAATTCTCCGCCTAATATTTCTTCCCAATTGGGGCCCCATACTATTTTTTCCATGCGCTGGCCTGTGATCAAGCTGCGTGGCCGTGCCGTGGGAGGTGCCTTCATCTCAGGGGCTGACTGCAGGTGCGCATAGTCAAAGGTGAAGGGCTCGTAATAGTCGTCAATTTCCGGCAAATTTGGATTTGCAAAAATGCGCATCAACAACTTCCATTTGGCACCTTGACGTGGCTCGATTTTCCCGTTTGATTTACGAATCCAACCTCCGTTCCATTTGTCTTGGTTTTCCCACTCCTTGGGATAACCAATGCCAGGCTTGGTTTCTACATTGTTGAACCATGCGTATTCCATGCCTGGGCGACTGGTCCAAACATTTTTGCAAGTCACCGAGCAAGTGTGGCAGCCAATGCACTTGTCCAAGTTCAAGACCATGCCAATTTGTGCGCGTATTTTCATTATTGTCCTTCTGCTTGTGCGAGGCTTGTGCGCTCGTTGAGGTTGGCCTCTTCTTCGAGCCAATCAACTTTGCTCATCTTGCGAACGACCACAAATTCATCGCGATTGGTGCCGATGGTTCCGTAGTAATTGAAGCCATAACTGAACTGTGCGTATCCACCGATCATGTGTGTGGGCTTGAGCACAATGCGAGTGACTGAATTGTGAATTCCACCTCGCATCCCAGTGATTTCAGAACCCGGCGTGTTGATGATTTTTTCTTGCGAGTGATACATCAACACCATGCCGTTATTGACCCGCTGACTGACCACCGCACGCGCTGCAATGGCGCCATTGATGTTGAACAACTCGACCCAGTCATTGTCAACAATGCCGACACTTTTGGCATCGTCTTCGCTTAACCAAATCACGGATCCACCTCTGTTCAAAGTGAGCATCATCAAATTGTCACTGTAGGTTGAGTGAATACCCCACTTTTGGTGTGGCGTGATGAAATTCAAGGCAATTTCTTTGTTGCCATTGGGCTTGATATTTTGAATAGCCCCTGTGGTTTTCAAATCAACGGGTGGGCGATAGCTGGTAAAGCCTTCTCCAAAAGCAGTCATCCATGGATGGTCCATGTAAAACTGCTGGCGCCCTGTCAAGGTGCGCCATGGAATCATCTCATGCACATTGGTGTAACCCGCGTTGTACGAAACGGTTTCTGATTCAATGCCGCTCCAGGTGGGTGAACTGATAATTTTTCGAGGCTGCGCTTGTATATCGCGAAAGCGAATTTTTTCATCTTCACGGTACACGGCCAAGTGGGTGTGATCGAGGCCAGTTTGCTTGCCCAGCGCTTTCCATGCTTTGACGGCCACATGACCGTTGGTCTCGGGCGCCAATTGCAGCACCACTTCACAGGCGTCAATGTCGGTGTTGATTTTTGGCATACCGCAACTCACCCCCGACTCCAGCACCAATCCATTGAGCTCACCCAATTGCTTGACTTCGGTTTGCGTGTTCCATGAAATGCCCTTGCCCCCGTTGCCGGCTTTGTTCAATAGCGGGCCTAAGGCCGTGAAACGCTTGTACACATTGGGGTAGTCACGCTCAACCACCGCCATGTTGGGGCCGGTCTTGCCGGGTATCAAATCAACCTCACCGCGTTTCCAGTCTTGTACGCCAAAGGGTTGCGCCAACTCAGCTGGTGAGTCGTGCATCAGTGGGCTGAGTACCATCTCGCGCTCTACCCCCAAATGGCCGACACACACTTCGCTAAATTTTTTGGCAAACCCTTTGTAGATATTCCAGTCGCTGCGTGACTGCCAAGCAGGATCCACAGCTGCAGACAAGGGGTGAATAAACGGGTGCATGTCACTGGTATTGAGGTCGTTCTTTTCGTACCACGTGGCAGTGGGCAAAACGATGTCTGAGTACAGGCAGGTGGTGCTCATCCGAAAGTCCAAGGTCACCAACAAGTCCAACTTTCCCTCAGGTGCTTGTGCATGCCAGACCACTTCAGTTGGTTTGGCTTCGTCTTGACCCATGTCCTTGCCTTGCACACCGTTGCTGGTGCCCAGCAAATGCTTCAAAAAGTATTCGTGGCCTTTGCCGCTGGAGCCCAAAATATTTGAACGCCAAACAAACATATTGCGAGGCCAGTTGTCGGGGTGATCAGGGTCTTCGCAACTCATGCTCAGTGAGCCCTCTTTCAATCCTTTGACCGTGTAGTCTTTAGGATTCATGCCCACTGCAGTGGCTTCGCGCACCACTTGGATCGGATTGGTTTTTAACTGCGGTGCAGATGGCAGCCACCCCATACGCTCAGCGCGCACGTTGTAGTCAATCATGCTGCCGTCATACAATTTTTTGTCTGCCAAAGGCGAGAGCACTTCTTCCATGCCCAATTTTTCATAACGCCACTGGTCGGTGTGCGCGTAGAAAAAGCTGGTTGAATTCATTTGCCGTGGTGGGCGTATCCAGTCCAGCGCAAATGCCAGCGCAGTCCATCCTGTTTGTGGCCGAAGTTTTTCTTGTCCCACATAGTGCGCCCAGCCGCCACCGCTTTGTCCAATGCAGCCACACATCATCAGCATGTTGATGACGCCGCGGTAATTCATGTCCGCGTGGTACCAATGGTTCATGGCCGCGCCAATGATGACCATGGATTTGCCATGTGTTTTATCGGCATTTTCTGCAAACTGCCGTGCCACTGCGATCAACTGCTCGCGCGGTGTGCCTGTGATGCGCTCTTGCCATGCCGGGGTGTAGGGCGTGTCGTCATTAAAGTCTTTCGCCGCCAACTCGCCTGGCAAGCCTCGGGCTACGCCGTAGTTGGCCACTTGCAAATCAAACACGGTGGCCACCAAGGCCTCGCGCTCCTCACCGGCTTTGCCCAAAGAGATGCGCTGTACAGGCACTGTTCGCACCAGGACATTGTTGGCCCCTGCTCCGCTGGCATTGTTTGGAAAATGTTCACTCTCAATCCCCCCAAAATAGGGGAAGCCTACTTTGGCTGTTTCCGCACTGGCGCAAGCCCCCTCCATGACTGAGAGTTTGAGTTTGACATCCTGTCCATGACGCGCCTCCTTGGCTTGCAGATTCCACTGTCCTTCGTCCGATCTGCCATCAGGGCCCCAACGAAAGCCGATGGCACCATTGGGCAAAACCACTTTGCCACTTTCGTCAATGGCCACGGTTTTCCACTCAGGGTTGTTGGCCGCGCCAAGTTTTCCATTGAAGTCCGAGGCTCTGACATAACGATCAGGCACCATCACCACCTCGCCACTGGGCAGACTGTGCTCTTTGAGCATGACCAACATTGGCATGTCGGTGTAGCGGCGCACATAGTCGTCAAAGTAGGCACTACGAACTTTTCCGCCATCAGGAAAATAAAACTCTTTCAAAATCACATGTCCCATGGCCATGGCCACTGCCGCGTCTGTTCCCTGCTTGGGTTTCATCCAGATATCACTGAGTTTGGCGACCTCTGAATAGTCTGGCGTGACGGCCACAGTCTTGGTGCCTTTGTAACGCACTTCGGTGAAAAAGTGAGCGTCAGGCGTGCGCGTTTGAGGCACATTGGAACCCCAAGCGATGATGAAACTCGAATTGAACCAATCGGCAGATTCAGGCACGTCGGTTTGTTCACCCCATATTTGGGGACTGGCCGGTGGCAAGTCGCAATACCAATCGTAAAAACTCATGCAAACGCCGCCAATCAAGCTCAAGTAGCGACTGCCTGCGGCGTAACTGACCATGGACATGGCAGGTATAGGCGAGAACCCAATGATGCGATCAGGCCCGTGCTTTTTGATGGTGTACACGTTGGCAGCGGCCACCATTTCATTGACTTCATCCCAACTCGATCGTACAAAGCCGCCCAAACCCCGCACACTTTGGTAAGACTTGCGCTTGGCGTCGTTTTGCACAATCGATGCCCATGCGTCCACGGGCTCGTGTGAAATTCTCGCCTCGCGCCACAATTTGAGCAGTCGACCGCGCACCAAAGGGTACTTCACACGGTTGGCGCTGTACAAATACCAGCTGTAGCTGGCCCCCCGTGCGCACCCGCGAGGCTCGTGATTGGGCATGTCCCACCGTGTGCGAGGGTAGTCTGTTTGCTGCGTTTCCCATGTAACGATGCCGCCTTTGACATAAATTTTCCAAGAGCAAGAGCCAGTGCAATTGACCCCATGTGTCGATCGAACAATTTTGTCGTGTGCCCAGCGATCGCGGTAAGCATTTTCCCAAGTGCGATCTTCACCTGTGGTCACGCCGTGGTCACCAGAGAACGATTCTCTCGTTTGAGAAAAATAACTGAGTAGATCTAAAAAATGGCTCATGAGATACCTCTAATGAAAATATATATATGTCAAAAATTACGGGTTTTTGATTTCTGAATTTGCGCGCAAGTAGAACCACCAGTTGAGCAACAAACACAAGGCATAAAACACAGCAAAACCGTACATGGCAATTTCTGGTGTTCCTGCTTTGATCTGCGCGCCAATCACAACCGGAGCAATGAATGCGCCGTAAGCAGCCACTGCAGAAGTCCATCCCAGCACTGGGCCCGCTTGTTGACGATCAAAAATCACGCCAATGGTTCTGAAGGTCGAGCCATTACCAATGCCGCTTGCAGCAAACAGCAGCACAAACAACCACATGAAACTAGAGAAATATTGCTCAGGCGTTGCTGATGCGTAGGCCTTCATCATGACAAAGCCCACGGCGCCAGAGGCCAACACCATCACAGCCGAGATCACCTGGGTAACGATGGAGCCGCCCACTTTGTCAGATATCCACCCCCCCACTGGGCGCACCATGGCGCCTACAAAGGGACCCATCCAGGCGTAGGTCAAAGCTGAGACAGCATTCGGATTTTTAAGGCTGTGTTGCATCACACCAGCCGCATCGGGCATGTGGCTGATGCCAAATATCACCGTAATGGACAAAGGCAAGGCCATTGAAAATCCAATGAAAGAGCCGAACGTGACCATGTACAACACCGTCAGAGACCATGTGTGCTTATTTCTGAAAATTGCAAACTGCTTTTCAATGTTTTCTTTCATCGTGCCAAAGGCAGTGACTTTCATCACCATCAAGGCGCTGACGATGATCAATGGCATGGCCACCCACATGTTGAGCAAGCCCAATCCAGTGGGCGCAGGCAAATACAAGTAAAGACCTAAACCTGCAGGCAAAAAAGACAGGGTATAGAGCCAAATGATTTTCAAAAATGCTGCGAAAGTTCCTCCGATACTGGGCGACACTGCGTTCAAGTTGTTCATGCCAAAGAAACACAGTGCAGACAACGGGATCAATGCCAACAACCACACGAATCCTGCGTTTTGAATCCAAGTCGAAGTGCCTGCGCTGATCTTTCCCAAGATCCAGCCACTGTCTTTGATCAAGTCCAGAGAAGCGCCTCCCAAATCGCCGAACAGGCTCAAGGTCATGACCAATGGAATCAAAATTTGCATGGTGGTGACACCAAAATTACCAAGGCCGGCATTCAGACCAAGTGCCGTGCCCTGCAAGCGCTTGGGGAAAAATGTACTGATGTTGGACATTGAACTGGCGAAATTACCGCCTCCAACCCCTGACCAAAGTGCCATCAACTGAAATGACCACAAGGGCCAATCCTTGTGCTGCAAGACAATGCCGGTGCCGATGGCGGGCGCCAAGAGCATGGCAGTCGTTAAGAAGATGGTATTGCGTCCGCCCGCAAGGCGAATTAGAAATGAGGCGGGTATGCGCATCGTCGCACCTGACAATCCAGCAATCGCCGTCAATGTGAACAACTCAGCTTGCGAAAATGGGAAACCCAAATTGAGCATTTGCACCGTGATGATTCCCCACATGCCCCAAATGGCAAAGCCGCAAAGTAAGCTGGGCACTGAAATCCAAAGATTTTTGTAGGCAATTTTTTTGCCTCTGGATTCCCAAAAATGGTCATCCTCAGGACGCCAATCATCAATGTCGATGCAGGTTTGTGATTTTGTGGTCATAGTCATCTTTTTAAAATGTGGTTTTCAGGTGATGAAGTTAAATGGCGTCGCGTTGCGTCCAATCACTTCACCACGGCGTACTTCGGTCCAGTACATCCAAATCAAAGAGACCCAGACCACGCCATACATCAGCATGAAAGCACTTGAGCGAATGCCCGTCAGGTCCATCAACACGCCAAACAAAATCGGCAAGACAAATCCGCCCAAACCTCCGGCCAAACCAACAATGCCACTGATCGCCCCAATGTTGCCGGTGTAGTCATCGCTGATGTACTTGAACACGCTGGCTTTGCCAAACGCAAAGGCGATGCCCAAGATAAACATCAATGCGGTAAACATGTAAACGTTTAAGCCTAAGTGAAAGCTTTTAGGGCCCGATGCTGTTGCCACCGTGAAATCAGTTTGAGGGTAGCTGAGCAAGAAAAGGCAGATCCAACTGACCCACATGACCCACCAAGTCACGCTGTGCGCACCCCACTTGTCTGATAGCCACCCGCCAACGGCGCGCAAGACGCCACCGGGCAAAGAGAAACAGGCAGCAAGGAGCGCAGCCGATCGAATTTCAAGGCCAAATTCGCCTACGTAGTACTGCACCATCCAAAGGGAAAGTGCCACATAGCCACCAAAGACAATGCTGTAGTACTGACAATACTTGAGCACCTTGGGATCTTTGAGCAATTTGAGTTGGTCTATGAATTTGACATTGCTAGGAACCAAGTGAGTTGGATCGCTGTAACTGAAAAACCAAAATAAAAGCGCGGCTCCCAGCATGACAGCGGCATAGATTTGCGGCACCATGGTCCAACCAAATGCGACCAACAATGCCGGTGCAATGAATTTATTGACCGCAGCGCCAGAATTGCCAGCACCATAGATGCCCATGGCAAAACCTTGCTGATTTTTTGGAAACCAGCGGGCTACATAAGGTGTTCCTACGGAGAACGATCCGCCCGCCAATCCAACGAACAACCCAATGGTTAAAAAATGCCAATAAGCGGTGGCATACGACATCAAGTAAATGGCCGGGACCGTCAGGGCCATCAAAATCGTCATGACCAAGCGACCGCCATACTTGTCCGTCCAAATGCCCAAGGGAACCCTGACCAAGGAGCCGGTCAGAACGGGTGTGGCCATTAACAAACCAAACTGAGTCGCATTCAGGTCTAAAGCTTTCTTGATCGGTATTCCAATCACACCAAACATCATCCAGACCATGAAGCAAACTGTGAATGCCACCGTGCTGACAATCAATACAGAGAGTGCTTGTTCATTTTTTGTCATGTCAAAAACCTTTTGATTTCTTTGACTTGACTTTAGGTTTTTTAAGTTGCCAGCACCATCCTTCTGAAGAACGTCATGGGTTCACTCAAGGAACTATGAATTGGGTGCTTCGCATAGTTCTATCGAACTACTCAAGCTGGTGCTTGCGCAATGCTTGACATGGATCAAACCAAGCTTTGTGACTTAGCCCTTTAAATCAATCCATTTTCAGAAGCCATCACTGCAGCATGAACACGGCTACTCACGCCAAGTTTTCGCAAAATATGCTGCACGTGAATTTTTACTGTAGTTTCTGCAATGCCCAATTCACGAGCAGTTTCTTTGTTGCTCGAACCCTTGGCAACACTGCGCAAAATGTCTACTTCTCGTACCGACAAAACAGCCAATGGCGAGGCCCGCTCTTGTGCACTGGATTCACTAGACTCGCAGGAAGCCGAAGCCCCCCGGTAAGCTGCCACGAGTTTGCTGGTCATCTCCGGGGCAATGACGCTTTCTCCTGCCTGCGCCTTTTGAATGGCTTGAATCAGCGCTTCGCCTTCTGTGGTTTTTAACAAGTACCCTGCAGCGCCATTTTGCAAGGCCGCGGACAAGTTGTTCTCATCTTCACTGACCGTCAACATCACAATGCGCGCGTGGGGTGCAGCCTCACGCAGCGCCGGCAATGCATCGACACCGTTGACACCTGGCAGGTGGTTGTCGAGCAAAATGACATGCGGTTGCAGCTCTTGGGCACGGCGCAAAGCTTGGCCTGCGTCTCCTGCGTCACCGACAATTTCCACACGTGGATCGCGCGACAGCAGTGCCGATAAACCCCGCCGGAACAAGGTGTGATCGTCAACCAATAAAATGCGAATCGGCGTCGGGGTCAAAGGTGAAGGGGTCATGCTGATTGCGTTTGTAGAGATGCCGCAGATGGCTCAGATGGCTCAGAGGCAATAGTTGAAAACGGCCCAGCCAAGGTCAATATGACAGAACTACCACTTTGCAGGGTTGAGATAAATTCCAAATTTGCACCAATGCGCTGAGCCCGCTCAGTCATGATGCTCAGTCCCACATGGGTTTCATCTTTTTGCAGTTGATCAATTTCAAAGCCAATTCCGTTGTCTCGAACTTCAAATCGCCAAACTGGTTGCTGCTGTACATCGAGCCATACCTTCGACGCTTTGGCATGCTTTCGAACATTCGACAGTGCCTCTTGCACAATGTGCAGCACTTGAATTTGCAAATCAGCTGACAAGGGAAGACCGTGGCCACTGTGGCTCATGGCGGTGGCCATGCCCGTTTGATGTTCAAATTTTCGAAGCGTGGTGGCCAGTGCGGGCTCGATGTCCTCTGTATTAGCACGGGTTCTGAAATGCATCAAAAGCTCACGCACGTCGCCATAACTTTCGCGAACACCGACATCAATTTCTTCAAGCACTGATTGAATTTCAAGGGCTGATCCACGACGCAGTGCATCTCGCATCAGTTGAACTTGTATTTTTAGAAAAGCCAAGGACTGCGCAATCGAGTCGTGCAACTCACGTGCGATCAAATGCCGTTCCTCTGAAACTGCAGCTTCTTTTCCTAATGCATTGAGGCGTAAATTTTCCATGGCGCTGGCCAAATGACTGTTCAGCGCCTCCAGCAGGGATCGCTCAGCTTCTGATGGAGAGACGAGTGCATGAAAAAACAAATCAACCTCGCCGATCACCCGGTCATGAATTCGAATTGGCAAGTTCAGTACAGTGCTGAAGCCCGCTTTGACGCAATGCTGATGAGGCGCATGGAAAGACTCGTGTATCGGTATGACGCGAAACGCATGTCCTGGCGTCATGTTGCCGCAATGGCAATCGCCCGCATGCAGGCAGTGCTCATCCTTCACCATGTCAACAGGCAGTCCACTTGAGGCTAATAACATAAAGCGTTGGTTAGCCTGGTCAGACCAGCGCACTGCAACGCCATCTGCATGGGCGATGCGCATCATGCTTTGTGAAAAATCTTGAGCCAATTCGTCCAAAGTAGTAGCTCGAGCGACCATCGCAGTGACTTCGTACAAGGACTCTAAGCGTTCACGCTTTTCTTCTAACTCCAAAGTCTTTTCCTTGACCTTGCTCTCTAAATTGGCGTACATCAGTTGCAGGTGCTCTGCCATGCCGTTAAAGCCATCGGCCAAGGTGCCAAATTCATCTGATGTGACGCGCAGAACGCGCGCACTCAAATCGCCTGACTGAATTTTTTGAATAGCTTGCTTCAAATATTGAACAGGCTCCAAGACAAACCGGTAGCCTGTGAAGATCAAGACCGTTGCACCCAAAATTGCCAATGACAAAACGCCCAATTGCAGCAAGTGCAAGATCGCCGTCCAATGGGCAATGTGCTGCTCAATGCTGACCACCAAATTCTCAATGTCAGCGACAAACATCGCAGTTTGTGTGCGCACATTGGCGCCTTCGTAGGCACTGGCGGCGGGCGACACCCAATGATTTTTAAACTCTACCCAATCAGCCTCCACTTTGGTGAAATGGGCCCTGACTGTGTCGTCCCAGGGCACGAATAATGGCCGCTCTGCGTCGCCATTGCGCAGCAAGCTCAAACTCTTTTCATATTCACCCGCCAAAACCTGGAATTCTTTGAATTCTCCACCGCCCAGCACCAAGGCCATGCGATAAGCCTGCATGCGCATGCGCCCTGCCTCATTGACAGCAGCTGCGCCCCCATCCAACTGCCAAGATACCCACAGTGTGGCCACAGTCGAGAGCAGCGCCGCGATCAAAAAGGGGGTCCCCACCAACGCCAATTTGGCGCCCAGGCTCCAAAGTGTTTTTTGAACAGGTGTAACTGACATGCTCTTACCCATCCTTGCCAATCACGCATGCTTGCAACAGCAGAGGACCCATGGTCCATGCAAACATTGAAAACGCGCTCGACCATGCCCCAGCGGCCAGACAAAAAGGCCTGAAACCCCAGTGTTGAATTGCCCAGCTCTGGGCTTGTAGCGCATCCGGCTGAGGCCTTGGCGAAGTGGTGCTCAGGTGTATTTTCAAAATTCAATTTCTCTCAAAGAGTCTGGGCATGATAGGTTTGCTTGCGTAGAAATATTTGATGTACATCAAGTTTTATCAAAACCAACTGATCTTTGTTAGTTTGACTTGGATCAAGACTGCGCACCTGACAAGCCCTATCCTCCAATGCTGCGTTATGAATAGGTTGATTTGTGAAAATTAGTTTGAACCCCCAAAAAATCCTATTCTTGACGGCTGGCTTGCTGATTTTGAGCGCCATCGCTTTTGTGGCCCTGCGCTCAGGGCCGTTGGCGCCTGTGATGGTCACGGTTGAAAAAGTCAAAGAGGGCAACTTCCATGCAGAATTGTTTGGCATTGGCACGGTGGAAGCTCGGCGCAGTTGGATGATCGGCCCCACCGCTGCTGGGCGCGTCTTGAGCGTCAAAGTCGATGTGGGCGAGCGCGTTACAAAGGGGCAGCTCTTAGCGGAAATGGACCCCGTTGACCTTGACCAGCGCATGGCTTCTTTGGATGCAAGCTTGGACAAAGCCGCAAGCGCCCAAACGGCGGCATCAGCACAACAAAAAGATGCCATGGCTCGCTTGGACCTGGCCACCTCTAATATGCAGCGCAATCAAGATTTGGCAGACAAAAATTTCATCAGTCCAGGCGCACTGGAAGCGCGCGCACAAGAAAAAATTTCGGCACTGGCAATGATTCAAGTGGCCGCAGCCAATACGAAATCTGCTGGTCAAGAATTAACCCGGCTCAAAGCTGAACGTGCAGCACTGCAACAGCAGCGCGTTAACGTTCGCCTGCTCTCGCCGGTGGACGGTGTTGTCACGACACGGGACGCCGAAGCAGGCTCCACAGTGGTTGCAGGGCAACCCGTGCTGCGATTGATTGACCCCGCCAGTCTATGGATCAAATTGCGCATTGACCAAGGACGCTCAGCGGGCTTGGTGCCTCATTTGAAAGCGCAAATTAGCTTGCGCTCGCAAGCGCAAGATCGCTTTGAAGGCCAAGTCGAGCGCATTGAAATTCTCAGTGACAGTATCACTGAAGAGCGCATTGCCATGGTTTCCTTCACCCGCTCACCCATGGGAATTTCGGTAGGCGAAATGGCCGAGGTGACTCTCCAATTACCGGTCAGCGCCAAAGCCATTTCAGTGCCCAATGCCAGTTTGCATCAACAAGGTTTGACAACCGGTGTTTGGCGGATGGTGGCAGGCAAGCCCGTGTTTGCAGCAGTTCGCACAGGTGCTTCAAGTTTAGATGGACAAGTCCAAATTCTCGAAGGTCTGCAAGCTGATCAAGAGATTGTGGTTTACAGCCAAAAAACTTTGAATGCAGACAGCCATGTTCAAGTCACGCCCTCCTTGGTCAAGCCACAAACACGCCAGAGTGCAGCGCCGTGATCAATTTGGCGGGTCGGGATATTTTGCATTCATGGCAAAAATTCGTCTTCACTGGCATTGGGCTTGGCTTGCTGATCGGCGTGACATTGACCATGGCCGGCGTTTACCGCGGCATGGTCGACGACGCTCGAGCACTCTTGACCAACAGTGGCGCTGACTTGTGGGTGGTGCAAAAGGACACACAAGGGCCTTACGCTGAATCCTCCAGCCTCAAAGACGATTGGGTTCGCAGTATGCTGGGCATGCCAGGCGTGATGCGCGCTTCGAACGTGACCTATTTCACGATGCAAGTTAAACGCGCCTCTCAAGATGTCCGTGCCATGGTGGTGGGCGGCGAGCCCTTGTCCCCCGGTTGGCCAAGCCACTTGCTCGCAGGGCGACACATCACGCGCGGCCATTACGAATCCGTCGCCGATATCAAAACAGGATTTTCAGTGGGTGATCAAATTCAAATTCGAAGGCAGTTTTACAAAGTTGTAGGTATCACGCAGCGAATGGTCTCCTCGGGTGGCGACCCCATGGTTTTCATCTCTCTCAAAGATGCGCAAGAAGCACAATTTTTAAAAGACAACGACGCCATCTTGAACGAGCGTGTGCGCACCGCCAGCAACCCTCTATTTAACCGCCCCTCGGTGCCTGGTTTGCTTGAAGCCATTCAAGCTTCTCAAACCAGCAGTCACAACGTGAATGCCGTGTTGGTTCAAATACACCCAGACGAGCAGCCCGAACAAGTGGCACAACCCATTCGAAGGTGGAAACACTTGGAAGTATTTACACGTGAAGGCATGGAGGAAATTTTGGTGGCCAAATTGATTGCTACATCGGCCAAACAAATTGGCATGTTCTTGGTGATTTTGGCCATTGTCAGCGCAGCCATTGTGGCCTTCATCATTTACACCATGACCTTAGGGAAAATTCGCGAGATTGCCGTGCTCAAGTTGATTGGCACGCGCAACACGACCATTGCTTGGATGATCATGCAGCAAGCCCTGGGACTTGGCGTGATTGGATTTTTTGTTGGCAAAGTATCGGCTACTTTTTGGGCGCCCATTTTTCCTAAATTTGTATTGCTTGAAACTGCGGATGCCTTGAGTGGGTTTGGCGTGACCATGGTGATCTGCGCCTTGGCCAGCACTTTGGCCATCCGGGTGGCGCTCCAAGTTGACCCTGCCCAGGCCATTGGAGGGTGATCAACGCCATGCCCGTCCTTGATAAAACCAGCTCTGCTCTGCCTGCTGTGGGCGGCATTGTGATTGAAGGTCTGCGCAAGGTTTATGGCCAAGGAGACACAGCCGTTGAAGCTCTCAAACATGTCAATATGAAAGTAGGGCCCGGTGAAGTGGTGGGCTTGGTGGGCCCTTCGGGATCGGGCAAAAGCACTTTGCTCAAATGTTTGGGCGCTATCATCGAGCCGACTGCAGGCCGCATGACATTGGGCGGCCAAGTGATTTATGACAATGGCTGGAAAATAACAGACCTGCGCACGCTTCGCAGAGACAGCATTGGCTTCGTATTTCAAGCGCCCTACTTGATCCCTTTTTTAGACGTCACGGACAACGTGGCCTTGTTGCCGATGCTGGCTGGTGAGCCCAATGGTTTGGCGCGCCAGCGTGCTTGGGAATTGCTCAGCGCTTTGGATGTGGCTCACCGCGCCAAAGCACAGCCTTCTGAACTCTCAGGCGGTGAGCAGCAGCGTGTCTCCATTGCAAGAGCCTTGGCCAACCGCCCTCCAGTGATATTGGCCGATGAGCCCACTGCCCCCTTAGACAGCGAGCGGGCTCTGGCCGTTATGAAAATTTTGAATGCAATGGCGCAACAAGCTCAGACCGCCATCATCGTGGTCACGCACGATGAGAAAATCATTCCGACCTTCAAGCGGATTTACCACATCAGAGATGGTCAAACGATTGAAGAAAAAGGCGAAGGACGCGCACTGGATTGAACTTCGCCCTGTGCCATGGTGTGGCGCCAGAGGCTGCTCCTGCTCACGCCCAGAACACCATACCGCTTTTGCCGTACCAAGCTTCGACCTGAGTTTCAACGGCTGACTCAATTCGGTTGCGCTTGATTTTCATGGTTGGCGTTAGGAGGCCGTTTTCAATGGACCAAACCTCTTTGGCAATGACAAGCATGCGCAGTTGTTCGTAATCTGCCAATTCTGAATTGACTTGTTTCAACAATTCGCCCAGCTCACTTTCAACACGCGCCCGAACAGCTGGGTCTTGCCCTTGTGCCCGGATGTCTTCGGCCAGCACCACCATGGCATAGGCCGCAGGCTGAGCGACACCCGAAACAATGCTCACTTCAATCAAGGGGTGGGCGTTGAGTTTGTTTTCTATCGGCGCAGGCGCTACGTATTTGCCCTTGGAAGTTTTGAACAACTCTTTCAAACGACCGGTGATTTTGAGCAAGCCATCGGCCCTTTGTTCGCCTTGATCTCCCGTGCGGAAAAATCCGTCTTCGGTGAAGACTTCAGCGTCCAAATCTGGCCTCTTGTAGTAGCCCACCAATTGTCCGGGTGACTTGATCAAAATCTCACCTTGCTCGCTGATGCGCGCTTGCACGCCGGGAAGCGGCACACCGACGCAGCCAGGCGCATTGATAGCGGGCGTAGAGTTGTGGGAGTAGGCAAAATCTTCGGTCATGGCGTAGCCTTCGATCAGGTTCAAGCCTAACCGGCGGTACCAGTTGATCAACTCGGCAGGAATGGGCGCCGAGCCACTGCCTGCGGTCAGCGCTTGGTCCAAACCCAGGCCCTTGAGAATCTTGCGACTGACCACTTTGCCCAAGATGGGAATGCTCAGCAAAAAGTCCAGTTTTTTCGGTGGCATTTTGGCAAATACACCTTGCTGGAATTTCAACCACAGGCGGGGAACCGAGATGAAAAGTGTTGGTTTACAACGGTTGAGATCTTGCAGAAAAGTGTCTAAGGATTCAGCAAAAAATAAATGCGTTTTTCCGTACACCAAGGATGAGCACTCCACCCAAGCGCGCTCAAACACATGGGCCAGCGGCAAATAAGAAAGTATGCGGCCGTCGTCCCGATCGCCAATGGTCTCCATCAAATTGTTCATGATGCCCACGCTGGCCGCCGTGATGCGCTCAAAACTGTGCATCACGCCTTTGGGCTGGCCGGTTGAGCCGGATGTGTACATCAAAATCCCGATGTCCGTGGGCGCGCGCTGCACCTTGCCACTCAGTGCTGCAGTTCTTGCAATCACTGCATCCCAACTTTCAAACTTAGTCTTCGGCGCCAATGGGAACGCAATGCACGGCAGGTCAGAGGGCACAGCCGATGCTTGCTGCTCCCATGTGTCTAACTTGCCTACGAACAGCATGCTGGCGCCGCTGTGCTCAAGCACAAACGCGATGGTCTCTGCGGTTTCAGTGGGGAAGATCGCCACCGTGGTTCCACCGGCCATCCAAATGGCCAATTCGGCCATGATGAAGTGAGCGCAGTTTTTCGACAAAATCGCAATGCGTGCACCGGGCTCAAAATTTTGTGACTGAATGTGCGCGGCCATGCGCCGTGCTTGGTCCATGGTTTGCTTCCAGGTGTAGTCCACCACGTGGCCCGCTCCTGTTGGCTGGGTCATAAAGACTCTGTCAGGTAGGTTGACCTCGTGGCCATAGACATAGTCGAGAATCAATTGTGAGGTCGCCATAGTTTCATTCCTGCAGATGTCAAAGGAGTTTTGATTGTCTAGGTAAAATATGGCGTTGACCGCACCCAAATGCCTTATCTGGCTAGGTTTTTCCCTTAGGCAAGTCCTTCTTGGTAGAAAGAAATCATGTCGCAACTCGTTGTTCGTAAATTGCTGATTGACCTGAGCACGCCCTTTGAAGCGCGCTGGTGCGGGGGTGATGCATTTCGATCAGCATTTTTCAATGCGCTTTCCATGAGCTTTCCTGTGGGTGAGCAATTTTTCATCGACTCCGTGCGCGCAGGCCTCAAATCCTTGCCCGACGCACAGCGTGAGCGTTTGACCCCCGAAGTCCAAGGTTTTATTGGACAAGAGGCCACGCACAGGCGGCTTCATGGTTTGTTCAATGACCGCTTGAGCAGCCAAGGCTTGACCAATGAAATTGCAAAACGATCCAGCGTGCGACTGGAAAAAAATGCTCACCTTGATGTGCGTATGCATGTGGGCGTGACCGCAGCGACCGAACACTTCACAGCCATCTTTGCACAGTGGATGCTGCAACACCCTGAAGTTTTGAAGGGCTCCCAAGCGCGCTTGCAAACCATGTGGCTTTGGCACTGTGCTGAAGAGTCTGAACACCGCAGCACCGCCTTTGATATTTACAAAGCACTGGGTGGCAATGATGCTTGGCGCATTCGATTGTTCCATTACGTCACCCTCCATTTTCTGTATGACTTGTTCAGGCAAACAGTTCGTAACCTTTGGCATGACGGCAGTTTGTTCAAGCTGGGCACATGGCGCAGCGGGTATCAATTGCTCTTGTCCAAGGATGGCATGCTCACAAGCAATTTTGGCCACTGGAAGCGTTACAAATCAGCCGACTTTCATCCCAATGAACAAGATGCCAGTTTGTCTGAGCAATGGCTGGAAAAGAACACTGAACACTTTGCTTTGGTTGGCCAGTAACACGCATTGCTCTTTGTCGCCATTTATTGGATGAATTCAGGGGAAACCCTAGGAAGTAAATTGCTCATTTGAAGCAAAATATCGTTATTAACAATAACATTATTGCCGTTTCAACACCGGCAGACTCCCAGAGTTCCCCATGAAAAATGATCTCCACCCCCTGCTCAGCCAAGCCGAGCAAAACGGGATTTCTTTCGAGATGCATGGCGCAGTGGCGATTGTGCGATTGAGTCGCGCGGCCAAACGCAATGCTCTGAACGATGGTTTGGTACAAGCCTTGCGCGATGTCTTTCAAAATTTACCCGAAAGCGCCATGGCAGCTGTGATCCACGGCGATGGTGCGCACTTTTGTGCTGGACTGGATTTATCAGAACTGAAAGAGCGTGATGCTGGGCAAGGCATGCACCACTCCCGCAGCTGGCACGTCGCTTTGGAGGCCATCCAAATGGGCCGCGTGCCCGTGGTGGCAGCGCTGCACGGCGCGGTTGTCGGGGGAGGATTGGAATTGGCCAGCGCCTGCCATATCAGAGTGGCCGACGAAAGCACTTTTTATGCTTTACCCGAAGGTACGCGCGGCATTTTTGTCGGCGGTGGCGGTTCTGTGCGCATTCCCAAATTAATTGGTGTGGCGCGCATGACCGACATGATGATGACTGGCCGCGTTTACAACGCAGTCGATGGGGAGCGCATTGGCTTGGCGCAATACCTCGTGCCAACAGGAACTGCGCTGGCCAAAGCCCTTGAATTGGCCCAGCGAATTGCCCAGAATGCACCCCTGACCAATTACGCCTTGATGCACGCACTGCCACGCATTGCGGAGCAATCGGCCGATCATGGTTTATTGACCGAGGCCTTGATGTCATCGATTGCCCAAGCCGATCCACAAGCCAAATTGCGTGTCAAAGCCTTCTTGGATGGCAAGGCCGCCAAGGTTCAGAAAAGCTAAGGGCTTGGCCATGTGCGCAGCTCCATTTCGGCCCTTGCATTTTGGTGTGACGCGTGTGACTTTGCAAGACGGTGTGCCAGGCACTCACTACCTCAGCGCCGATCAATCACTGAAAACATTTCCCGATCGCTTGACGGATCGCTTTGAACACTGGGCCAGCGCTGCGCCTCTTCGCAGTTGGATGGCCAGGCGCGTCCAGCTTGCCGACAGCAAGTTGGGCGATTGGCAGCACATCACTTATGCGCAAGCTTGGCAAACTGCACGCAGCATTGCGCAGGGTTTGATCCACCGAGGTTTGAGCCAAGAGCGCCCAGTGGTGATCTTGAGTGAAAACAGCTTGGAACATGGCTTGCTGGCCCTGGGCTGCATGCTGGCCGGCGTGCCCTTTGTGCCCACCTCACCCCCCTATTCGTTGATCAGCCAAGACTTCGACAAACTCAAGCACGTGATGCGCACCGTCACTCCGGGTTTGGTTTTCGCCAGTGACGCTCGCTACGCCAAGGCCATTGCAGCCACAGTGCCTGCAGACTTGGAAGTGCTCATGCACGAAGGCGTCGTGCCAGGGCGCAGCGTCACATCCTTTGCCTCACTGTGCGCCACCCCCGCCACTCCACAAGTTGAAGCTGCTATCGCCGCGACTGGCCCCGACACCATTGTGAAATTTTTATTCACCAGTGGGTCGACCAAGATGCCCAAAGCGGTGATCAACACACAACGTTTGTGGTGTGCCAACCAACAGCAAATGACTCAGTCCATGCCGGTGTTGGCAGAAGAACCCTTGGTGCTGGTTGACTGGCTGCCATGGAATCACACATTTGGCGGAAACCACAACTTTGGCATGGTGATTTTTCACGGCGGAACTTTGTACATCGACGATGGCAAACCGACACCCACCTTGATGCACGAGACCTTGCGCAATTTGCGAGAGATTGCGCCTACTGTTTATTTCAACGTGCCCACAGGTTTTGAGGCCATCGCATTGGCCATGAAACATGACGATGCGCTGCGCAAAAATTTACTGTCTCGCGTGAAAATGTTTTTCTATGCAGGTGCAGCTTTGGCTCAACCTGTGTGGGACAGTTTGTACGAATCACAAGAGAGAGAAATTGGCCAGCGCATTGTGATGGCCACTGGTCTTGGTATGACAGAGTCAGGGCCTTTCGGAATTTTTGTCACCAGCCCCCATGTGCGCGCCGGTGATCTGGGTGTTCCCACTCCAGGGTTAGAGTTAAAGTTGGTAGATACCGATGGCAAAACAGAAGTGCGCTACCGCGGCCCCAATGTCACACCCGGTTATTGGCGCAACCCCGAAGAAACAGCCAATTCTTTTGATGACGAAGGATTCTTTCGCACGGGCGACGCGGTCAAATGGATTGACGAAACCGATGTGCATTTGGGTTTGAAATTCGATGGGAGAATTGCCGAAGATTTCAAATTGGCCACGGGCACTTTTGTCAGCGTTGGCCCTTTGCGCAGCAAGATCATTGCGGCAGGCGCCCCCTACATTCAAGACGTGGTGCTGACGGGCATCAACATGAACGAAGTCGGCGCCATGGTGTTTTGCACCCCTGCAGTTCGCACCCTCAGTGGGCTGTCAGCCCAAACTGCCATGTCCGATGTTTTGAACAGTGCGCCAGTTTTGCTCCAATTTCAAAAAATCGTTGATGACCTCTTCAAGGCCGCAACCGGCAGTGCCAGCCGCATCGCCCGGCTTTGCTTGCTGTCAGAGCCCCCCACGATCGACAAAGGCGAGATCACTGACAAAGGATCGATCAACCAAGGCTCGGTGTTAAAGCACAGGGCAGATACAGTGCTGGCCCTGCATGAAGATCGCCTGCACTTCATTGTCAAACCCAGCATTTGAATCTCCACCATTCAAAGAAAATAGCATATGAGCTTCAAAGGTTTTTTCAACGCCTACCAAGACGTTTGGATGCATGAAGGCGCACGCACACCCATGGTCGACTATTGCGGGGCGCTGGGCCACATCTCGCCCACTGACTTGGGCATCAAGGCTGCACGCGAAGCATTGACGCGTGCGGGTGTGCCGCCGTCTGAGATTGGCTCCGTGATCACCGGGAATATGGCGCCTGGCGACTTTGATCAATTTTTCTTGCCACGCCACATTGGTTTGTATGCCGGCGTGCCCGTCGAAGTTCCAGCCCTCATGGCGCAACGCATTTGCGGCACCGGCTTTGAATTGTTTCGCCAAGCGGGAGAGCACATTCAATCAGGTGCCGCAGAGGCCGCCTTGGTCGTGGGAACTGAGAGCATGACACGCAACCCGATTGCGGCATTTGATCACCGCACAGGTTTCAAACTCGGCGCGCCTATTGGCTTCAAGGACTACATGTGGGAAGCCTTGAAGGACCCCGCGCCTGGCATCAACATGATTCAAACTGCAGAAAATTTAGCCAAGGCATACAAAATTTCCAGGCAGGATGTCGATGCTTTTGCTTCAGACTCTTTTGCCAAAGCCGTGGCAGCGCAACAATCTGGATTTTTAGCGGGAGAAATTATTCCCGTGATCACTGAAAAATTTGAACTTGAAGGCTACGCAGCGCGTGGCATCAAGCTGATGGGCAAAGTGACCGAAGTCACGCAAGATACTCACCCGCGCATCTCCCCCGCCGATGTTCTGGCCAAACTGCGGTCTGTGTACGAAGGCGGTGTGCAAACGGGCGGCAACAGCTCCGCTTTGGTTGACGGGGCTGCCGCTTGTGTTGTCACCTCTGGCATGTATGCCAAAGCCCATGGCCTCCAACCGATGGCACGTTTGGTGGCTGCAGCCGTCGTGGGTGTTCCACCCGAAATCATGGGCATCGGCCCAGCGCCCGCCATTCGCTTGCTGCTTGAACGCACGGGCTTGAAACTGGCCGACATTGCCCGCTTTGAAATCAACGAAGCCCAAGGCGCGCAGACACTGGCTGTGGGCCGAGAATTGGGTCTCGATTTGAGCAAACTCAATGTCAACGGCGGCGCCATTGCTTTGGGCCATCCACTGGCCGCTACCGGCGTTCGATTGACCATCACCTTGGCGCGTGAGTTGAAGCGCAGTGGTTTGCGCTACGGCATCTCCAGCGCGTGCGTGGGTGGTGGTCAAGGCATTGCACTGTTGATTGAAAACACATTGGCTTAAATCAGAAAGAAACGTAACATGAACATTCAAGGACACGCAGCCCTGGTCACGGGGGGTGGCTCAGGCTTGGGCGAGGCCACGGCACGCGAATTGGCACGTCTGGGCGCCAAAGTGGCGGTACTCGATGTGAATTTAGAAAACGCCCAGCGCGTGGCACAAGACATCGGCGGCATGGCCATTCAATGCGATGTGACCAGCGCTCAGAGCATGGAAGCGGCTGTGGCCCAGGCCGCACAAGCCCACGGCGGCGCGCGCATTTTGATGCAAATCGCTGGCATTGGTTCTGCCAAACGCGTGGTGGGCAAAGACGGCAACGCAGCCCCACTGGAAGATTTTGTCAAAGTCATCAATGTCAATTTGATTGGCACCTACAACGCAGCGCGCGTGTTTGCCGCTGCCTGTGCCAAACTTGATCCGATGCAAGATGGTGAGCGTGGCGTCATGGTTTTCACAGCCTCCGTGGCGGCCTTTGATGGCCAAGTGGGACAGCAAGCCTACAGCGCTTCCAAAGCAGGCGTGGCCGGCATGACGCTGCCCATGGCGCGCGATTTGGCACAGCACGGCATTCGCGTGTGTACCATTGCACCTGGCTTGTTTGCAACCCCTTTGCTGCGCACATTGCCAGAACCGGTGCAAGCCTCTTTGGCCGCCAGCATTCCCTTTCCTGCGCGCTTAGGCAAGCCTGAAGAATTCGCTGAACTTGCCGCGCACATTGTCAGCAATGGGCACTTGAATGGCGAAGTCATTCGCCTAGATGGCGCATTGCGCATGGCCCCACGATGAGAGAAGTCAATCCCATGAATAAAACTGTTGTCTACGAAATTGAAGTCACGTTTGGCGATTGCGATCCCGCTGGCATTGTTTTCTTTCCAAATTTTTCCAAATGGATGGACGCATCTTCTCTTAATTTTTTTGTCAAATGCGGCGTACCCACATGGCGTGAACTGGTCAAAACAACGGGCATCATCGGCACCCCATTGCTGGAAATTCACACCATCTTCAAAAAAACCGCCACCTATGGCGAGCGACTGCAAATTCACACCAGCGTGAGCGAGTGGCGCGAGAAAGTTTTCATCCACAAGCATCTGGTCATGCGGGGGGATGATGTTTTGTGTGAAGGTACTGAAACACGCGCCTTTTGCATGAATGTGCAGGGCCAACCCGGTCGCATCCAAATTATTCCTGTGCCCCAAGACATTCAGTCTTTGTGCCAGTAATTTCTCAGCAGGGGTTTTTCTTGACTCAAATATCATCCCCACCCAAGTCACTGTCCGTCGACAAAGTTGATACCTCTTATTTGCAAACTTTGATCGGCTACAACTCGCGCAGAGCCGCCTTGGCAGTCATCAGCGTTTTCATGGAGCGCATGGCTGCGTTCGGTTTGAGGCCAGTTGATTTTTCAGTGATGTCGGTGATCACGCACAACCCTGGCGTGACTTCGCGTCAACTGTGTTCATCCTTGAACATTTTGCCCCCCAACTTGGTGGGCTTGATTCAGTCGCTTGAAGCGCAAGGTTTGCTGGAACGACAAGCCCACCCGCACGATGGCCGGGCTGTAGGGCTGCACCCCACAAGCAAAGGCGTCACACTCATGAAACAAGCAGAAGCGACGGCCTCCGAGCTGGAAATGGAAGTAGGCTCTAAACTCACGCCCACCCAAGTGCAAACTTTGGTTCATTTGTTGCAAAAAATTTATCTTTGACCTGAGATTTCACACAGGCCTTTGAATGTGCGTTCAAGTTTAGAAAAAGGAACACATCGATGTCAAATTCAACTCACTCGAACAACCCGCAGCAGGCTTTCCCCACGCTGGCCCAAACCATGCCCACAGACGCAGCGCAGGCTGTTTTGATTGGCCGCTTGTGGGTGCCCGGCTTGGGGCCGCATTTGGTCCGCGTCACCTTTGACGCCGTGCACGACCTCAGCGCACTGGCCCTGACTTGCAGCGACCTGTTGGAGCTTGACAATCCAGCCGAAAAAGTCAAGCAACACATTGGCAAAGTACTGTGCAGCACCGCGCTCGCTGTGGCCAACAGCCAGCCCTGCCTGCGCAAGCCCGAACACCCTTGGTTTTTGGCCCCTTGCGACTTACAAGCCATCAAAGCTGCCGGCGTGACCTTTGTGGCCAGCATGCTCGAGCGCGTGATTGAAGAGCAAGCCCGTGGCGATGCAGGCAAAGCCGAATCGGTCCGGCAAGCCGTGGTGTCCGTGATGGGCGAGGACTTGGCCAGCGTGGTGCCCGGTTCACCCCAAGCAATGAAGCTCAAAGAAGTGTTGATTGCGCAAGGCGTTTGGTCACAATATTTAGAGGTTGGCATTGGCCCTGACGCTGAAATTTTCACCAAATCTCAAGCCATGAGTTCGGTTGGTTTTGGCGCCGATGTGGGTTTGCACCCGGGCAGTGTATGGAACAACCCAGAGCCAGAGATTGTGCTGGCCATCAACTCCAAAGGCCAAGTGCACGGCGTGAGCATGGGCAATGATGTGAATTTGCGTGACTTTGAAGGCCGCAGCGCCCTGCTCTTGGGCAAAGCCAAAGACAACAATGCCAGTTGTTCGATTGGCCCCTTCATCCGCTTGTTTGACGCTCATTACAGCATCGACGATGTGAGGCAAACCGAACTGGCCATGACCGTGCAGGGGCCAGAAGGCTTTGTCATGCAGGGCAGTAGTTCGCTGCGCCTGATCAGCCGCGATCCGCTTGATTTGGCCGCCCAGGCCATTGGGGCCAACCACCAATACCCTGACGGCCTGGTGTTATTTTTGGGCACCATGTTTGCCCCTACACAAGACCGGCATGGCCCAGGGCTTGGCTTTACGCACGTGGTGGGCGACACGGTGGCCATCTCCACGCCCCAATTGGGCAGTTTATTCAACCGCGTGACCACTTCAGACCAAGCGCCCCCCTGGACCTATGGCGTGCGCTCTTTGATGCGCGATTTGGCTCAGCGCGCACGCCCACTGGCATAATTCAGCCCTTTCCAACATTTGCTTTTCAAGGATTTCTCATGATCACCACAGCCACTGGCCTGCAATACGACGACACCGTGGTCGGCGACGGCGAACAAGCCAGCAAGGGTCAAAGCGTGACCGTGCACTACACCGGATGGCTCTACAACGACGGCGAGCAAGGCGACAAATTCGACTCCAGCAAAGACCGCAATGACCCGTTCGTCTTCACGCTGGGCGCTGGCATGGTGATCCGCGGCTGGGACGAAGGCGTGGCGGGCATGAAAGTGGGCGGTGCGCGCACTTTGATCATTCCGGCAGATTTGGGCTATGGAGCCCGAGGCGCTGGCGGCGTGATTCCAGGCAATGCCACCTTGAAGTTTGACGTCGAACTGCTCGCATTGTCTTGAACCAAGGGGGGGGCGCCCCTCTTTTTTGAAAGCCGACGCCCCTTGAAATTCTTCAATACGCCCCCAATTCTGGGGCGTTGTCATATCTTGCGGATGCATTTTCATGTCTGAAACTCAATCTCAAAACTCTCCTAATACCGTCACACCCGCTGCCGAAGCTTTGGCAGCCGCGGCCGCGGCCATGGGCAACGAGCCCTCGGCGCAAGACCCTTTGGCCGATGTTCACGCTGAACTGGCCAATCTCAAAGTCGAAAACGCAGGATTGGCCGATCAAGTTCTGCGGGCCCACGCCGATGTGCAAAATGCCCGCCGCCGCGCCGACGAAGACATCAGCAAAGCCCGCAAATTTGCCGTGGAAGGCTTTGCCGACAGTTTGTTGCCCGTGGTCGACAGCTTGGAAGCCGGTTTGGCCATTCAATCTGCCACTTCCGAGCAAATTCGGGAAGGCGCGCAAGCCACCCTGCGCCAGCTCAAAAGCGCCTTAGAGCGCAATAAAGTCTTGGAAATCAACCCTGAAGCAGGCACCAAATTTGACCCGCACCAGCACCAAGCCATCAGCGTGGTGCCAGCCCAGCAAGAGGCCAATACAGTGGTCACCGTGCTGCAAAAGGGTTACTTGATTGCCGAGCGCGTGCTGCGCCCAGCCTTGGTCACGGTCACAGCGCCCAAATAAATCATCGCAGCGGGGTGCACAAGGCTTGAAATTAGCCTGAACGCCCCTACTTCTGAATCATTCAAACATTTTTAGACTTTCGGAGAAGAACATGGGAAGAATCATTGGCATTGACCTGGGCACCACCAACTCTTGCGTGGCGATCATGGAGGGCAACACCACCAAGGTGATCGAGAACGCTGAGGGCGCTCGCACCACCCCGTCCATCATTGCGTACCAAGAAGACGGCGAAATTTTGGTCGGCGCATCGGCCAAGCGCCAAGCGGTTACCAACCCGCGCAATACTTTGTACGCAGTCAAACGCTTGATCGGCCGTAAATTTGCCGAAAAAGAAGTTCAAAAAGACATCGATTTGATGCCCTACACCATCAGCAAAGCCGACAACGGCGACGCTTGGGTGGAAGTGCGTGGCAACAAATTGGCGCCTCCACAGATCAGCGCAGAAGTTTTGCGCAAGATGAAGAAAACCGCCGAAGACTACTTGGGCGAAGAAGTCACAGAAGCCGTGATCACGGTGCCTGCTTATTTCAACGACGCACAGCGCCAAGCCACCAAAGATGCAGGGCGTATTGCCGGCTTGGATGTCAAGCGCATCATCAACGAACCGACTGCTGCGGCCTTGGCCTTTGGCCTAGATAAAACCGAAAAAGGCGATCGCAAAATTGCCGTGTATGACTTGGGCGGCGGCACCTTTGACGTATCGATCATTGAGATTGCCGACGTTGATGGCGAAAAACAATTTGAAGTTCTCTCCACCAATGGCGACACTTTCTTGGGTGGTGAAGACTTTGACCAACGCATCATTGACCACATCATCAGCGAGTTCAAAAAAGAGAGCGGCGTTGATCTGTCCAAAGATGTATTGGCCTTGCAGCGCTTGAAAGAAGCGGCTGAAAAAGCCAAAATCGAGTTGTCAAGCGCTTCGGGCACCGACATCAACCTGCCCTACATCACCGCCGACGCTTCAGGCCCCAAACACTTGAGCATCAAGTTAAGCCGCGCCAAATTAGAAAGCTTGGTCGACGAGTTGATTGAGCGCACCATGGCCCCTTGCCGCATTGCCATCAAAGACGCTGGCGTGAGCGTCTCTGACATTGACGACATCATCTTGGTGGGCGGGATGTCGCGCATGCCCAAGGTGCAAGACAAGGTCAAAGAGTTCTTTGGTAAAGAGCCTCGCAAAGACGTCAACCCTGACGAAGCCGTGGCCGTTGGCGCTGCGATTCAAGGGCAAGTCTTGTCGGGCGACCGCAAAGATGTGCTGTTGCTTGACGTGACGCCTTTGTCTTTGGGCATTGAAACCCTGGGCGGTGTGATGACCAAAATGATCACCAAAAACACCACCATCCCGACCAAGTTTGCACAGACTTTTTCCACTGCTGACGACAATCAACCAGCCGTGACCATCAAGGTTTACCAGGGCGAGCGCGAGATGGCCACTGGCAACAAGTTGCTGGGCGAGTTCAACTTGGAAGGTATTCCTCCTTCTTCGCGCGGCACGCCTCAAATTGAAGTTTCTTTTGACATTGACGCCAACGGCATCTTGCACGTGGGCGCCAAAGACAAAGGCACTGGCAAAGAAAACAAGATCACCATCAAAGCCAACTCGGGCTTGTCTGAAGCCGAGATTCAGCAGATGGTCAAAGACGCCGAATTGAACGCTGCCGATGACAAGAAAAAACTTGAAATTGTTCAAGCCAAAAATTCTGGCGAAGCCTCGGTGCACAGTGTCAAGAAAAGCTTGACCGAATATGGTGACAAAATCGAGGCTTCGGAAAAAGAAGCCATCGAAGCGGCAGTGAAAAGTTTGGAAGAAGCTTTGAAAGGCGAAGACAAAGACGCCATCGAAGCCAAAACCGAAGCCTTGATGACAGTCAGTCAAAAATTAGGTGAGAAAATGTACGCCGACATGCAAGCTCAGCAAGCCGCCGGTGCGGCCCCAGGTGCAGCCACTGGTGGCGGCGCCGATAACGCCAAACCAGCCGATGACAACGTGGTGGACGCCGAGGTCAAAGAAGTTAAAAAAGGCTGATTTTTCTGTTCCACGGGCCTTGGCCCGCCCCGCCGCGTTGCTTGATTCTGACCCCAGAATCAGCTGCGCGGCGTTCTTGTTCTAACCGTTGAAAAAAGATGGCCAAAAGAGACTTTTACGAAGTACTGGGTGTTGCGAAAAACGCCTCCGAAGAAGACATCAAAAAATCTTATCGCAAGCTCGCGATGAAGTTTCACCCTGACCGCCATCAGGGCACCGATGCCAAGGACTCCGAGGCCAAATTCAAAGAGGTCAAAGAGGCCTACGAGATGCTGTCAGACGCGCAAAAACGCGCCGCCTACGACCAATACGGCCATGCCGGCGTAGACCCCAACATGCGCGGCCCAGGCGGCGCAGGGGGTGAAGGTTTCGGCGGCTTTGGTGAAGCCTTTGGCGACATCTTTGGCGACATCTTTGGTCAAGGCGGGCGCGGCGGCGCCAAAGGCCGACAAGTATTCCGGGGCGGCGATCTGAGTTACGCCATGGACGTCACTTTGGAAGAAGCCGCACAAGGCAAAGACGCTCAAATTCGAATTCCCAGCTGGGACCCCTGCGCGCCCTGCCACGGCACCGGTGCAAAACCCGGCACCAGCGCCAAGACCTGCGGCACCTGCCAAGGCTCGGGCACAGTGCAAATGCGTCAAGGCTTTTTCAGTGTGCAACAAACCTGCCCGCATTGCCGCGGTGCTGGCAAAATCATCGCCGAGCCTTGCACCACCTGCAGTGGCCAAGGCAAGATCAAAAAACAAAAAACACTCGAAGTCAAAATCCCCGCTGGCATTGATGATGGCATGCGCATTCGCAGCACCGGCAACGGCGAGCCAGGAACCAACGGCGGACCGCCCGGCGATTTGTACATTGAAATCCGCCTCAAAAAGCACGAAATTTTTGAACGTGATGGTGACGACCTGCACTGCTCTGTCCCGATCGGTTTTAGCAAAGCCGCTCTCGGAGGTGAGATCGATGTGCCCACCTTGAGCGGCAAAGCGGCCATCGACATTCCAGAAGGCACCCAAACCGGCAAGCAGTTCCGTTTGCGCGGCAAAGGCATCAAAGGCGTGCGCGCCAGCTACCCCGGCGATTTGTACTGCCACATCACAGTCGAGACACCCGTGAAGTTGACCGAACACCAACGCAAGTTGCTCAAAGATTTTGACGAATCCTTGCAAAAAGGCGGCGCCAAGCACCAACCTTCTGGCAACAGCTGGACCGACAAACTCAAAGGCTTGTTCGGCGCCTAAATCTGCATGACCAACCCAGCCGCTCCAACTCGCGCAGGCAAACGACAAGGCTGGCATCCCGCAGTGCTTGTGGTGTTGGCCAGTCTTTGGTTGGCCAGTCTGAGCAACATAGCCTTGTGGCAACAACTCTACAGCCTGCCAGAGGTCAAGGGGGCCAGGGGTTTGGCTTTTGCATTGGGCTTTGGCGCCATTGTGGCTTCAGCGCTGGTGGCCATCTTGAGTTTTTTCAACTGGCGCGGTGTGATCAAGCCAGCCTTGAGCGTGTTCTTTTTCAGCGCGGCCAGCGGCGCTTACTTCATGCTCAGTTACGGTATTGTGATCGACGCTGGCATGATCGCCAATGTGATTCAAACCGATACCAAAGAAGCACTGGACCTGCTCAATTGGCGCATGCTCGTCAGCTTAGGCCTCATGGGAATTTTGCCCACTTATGTCTTTTGGCGTGCGCCGGTTCAAAAACTTGGCTTGGCCAAACAAGCATTCTCGAACGGCCTGACTTTGTTGGTGGCACTGGGTATTTTGCTGGCCTGTGTGATGGCCACCTTCCAAGACTTCTCCTCGGTCATGCGCAATCACACGCAACTGCGCTATTTGATCAACCCTTTGAACAGTTTTTATGCCATCGGCTCGGTGGCTGCCAAGCCCTTTCAACTGAGCAACAGCGTCTTGCTGCCCATTGGTCAAGACGCGCACCTGCAGCCACCCAAGCCACAAGACAAGCCCCCTTTGTTGATTTTGGTTCTGGGAGAAACTGCTCGCATGAGCAATTTCGGTCTGAACGGCTATGCTCGGCCAACTACCCCCAAATTGGCGCAAGAAAATGTGCTCAGCCTGCAAGGCGTGATGTCCTGCGGCACCAGCACAGCGACCTCTGTTCCTTGCATGTTTTCACACTTAGGAAAAGAAGCCTTTGAAGCACGCAAAGAAAATTTTGAAAGCCTGATCGATGTTTTGCAACGCGCCGGTTTAGCCGTGCTGTGGATCGACAACCAATCGGGTTGCAAAAGCGTGTGCGAACGCGTTCCACAAATTTTGACACGCAAGTTAAAAGTTCCTGGCCTGTGCGCCGACGGCGAATGCCATGACGAGATCATGCTGCAACAGCTGAGCGAGCGCGTTCAAGCCCTGGCCCCTGAGCGGCGCGCCAAAGGTGTGGTCGTGGTGATGCACCAAATGGGCAGTCATGGCCCTGCCTATTACAAACGAGTGCCGCAAGCGTTCAAAAAGTTTCAACCCGAATGCACCAGCAATGCGCTGCAAGAGTGCTCTCGTGAGCAGGTCATCAACTCGTTTGACAACACCATTTTGTACACCGACCACTTTTTGGCCAGCACCATTGCTTGGCTGAAAAAAGAAGAATCGAAATCAGCCAGTGCAATGCTTTATGTGTCTGACCACGGTGAATCTTTGGGCGAAAACAATTTGTATTTGCACGGTCTGCCCTACCGCATTGCCCCCGATGTGCAAAAAAGTGTGCCCTGGATCACTTGGTGGTCTAACCGTTTTGAACAGCAATCGGGTTTGTCTCGTGATTGCATGAAAAATAAGATCTCAAAACCGCTGACCCACGACAACTATTTTCATTCCGTGCTGGGCTTGGTGGGGGTGCAAACGCAGTTGTACCAAGCCGCACTGGATGTTCATGCAGACTGCCGCACTGGCAAGCCCACCTGAAGTCTGGCCCTCTTTGGAATCAAAGAAATCGGTCGAGCATCCTGCGTGATGGCCGGTCCATCTGGTCCAAATCACGAATTAAAAATTGCACGCCATGACCGTCCGTGACTAGCAACGCCGTGGCCGACAAGCGGCGAATATCTTCCTCACCTTGGAGCAGTAAACTGGTGCTGCCACGGTCGGTGTCAATCTCCCAAGTGCAAGGCGCAATCCACCCACTGACGCTGCGCAGTTTCAAAATGCGTGGCATGAATTCACGCTGCGTTAATGCACGCAGTACATTTTCGCGCAGGTGTGGCGAGAGCAAGTTTATATGCGCTATCCACAGCAATTCATGGCCATCCACGCTGACCAAGGCCACCCCCTCTTGCGGCGCTGCGACGGGGAAGGAGCGCACGGGCGTGACCTGCTCATGCCGAACACCTTGACTGGAGACATACGTCCAGTGGCCCATGGCATCGCAATCCAATTGAAACTCAAGAGCGCTCACAAAATCTCCTTGGCACTGTGGGGAACGGCCACAGGCGCGTCCATCGGCGCGTCGGCACCCTCCTCAGGCGACTCGCGAAAAACCGCGCCTTCAGCCTGAGCTTGTCGCTGCTGCGCCTCGTACAAACGCCAGTAAGCCCCTTGCGCAGCAATCAATGCATCGTGGGGGCCTTGTTCGACAATTTGGCCTTTGTCCATCACCACCAAACGGTCGGCTTTGCGCAAGGTTGACAAGCGGTGGGCGATGGCAATGGTGGTGCGCCCGCGCACCAAATTGTCCAAGGCATTTTGAATTTCTTTTTCTGTTTCAGTGTCGACTGAAGAGGTGGCCTCGTCCAATATCAAAATTCGTGGATTGATCAGCAAAGCCCGTGCAATCGAGATACGCTGGCGCTCGCCGCCCGATAAGCCTTGCCCACGCTCGCCGACCAGGGAGTCGTAGCCCTGGGGCATTCGCAAAATAAATTCGTGTGCGTGCGCAGCGCGAGCTGCCGCCACAATGTCCTGGCGTGAGGCATCAGGTTTGCCATAGGAAATGTTGTCGGCCACTGTGCCAAAAAACAAAAAGGGCTCCTGCAGCACCAGTCCGATGTTGCGTCTGTAATCGCCCACGCCGAGTTGCCGAATGTCAACACCATCCAATGCAATGCTGCCTTCGGTGACATCGTAGAAGCGGCAAATTAAATTCACCAAGGTGCTCTTGCCCGAGCCACTGTGCCCAACCAAGCCGATCATTTCACCGGGCTCAATGTCCAAACTCAACTGCCGAATGACTGCGCGGTTGCCATACCGAAAATCAATATTTGATAAGGTGATGCGCCCTTGCGGGTTGTCCAGCGTGCGAGGATTTTTGGGCTCTGGCACGCTGGAGACATGGTCGAGAATTTCAAAAATACGTTTGGCACCCGATGCGGCTTTTTGTGTGCTCGAGACAATTCTGCTCATGGAGTCCAGGCGCGTGTAAAAACGCCCGATGTAAGCCAAAAATGCCGTCAGCACGCCCACCGTGATTTGATCTTTGGAGACCAACCAGATACCAAAGGCCCACACCACCAGCAAGCCAATTTCAGTCATCAAGGTGACGGTGGGCGAGAACAAAGACCAAACACGGTTCAAACGGTCATTCACGGCCAAGTTGTGCTTGTTGGCATCCAGGAAACGCTGGGCTTCGCGCTGTTCTTGGGCAAAAGCTTTGACCACACGAATGCCAGGAATGGTGTCGGCCAAAACATTGGTCACCTCCGACCACACACGGTCAATTTTTTCAAAGCCCGTGCGCAATCGCTCACGCACCACATGGATCAGCCAGCCGATGAAGGGCAAGGGCAAAAGTGTGACCAAGGCCAAGCTCGGATTGATCGAAAACAAAATCACTGCAGTCATCAAAATCATCAACACATCGGTGGCAAAGTCCAGCAAGTGCAAGGACAAAAACACATTGATGCGGTCGGTCTCGCTGCCAATGCGGGCGATCAAATCTCCCGTGCGCCGGCCCCCAAAATATTCGAGCGATAACTTCATCAAATGCTCGTAAGTGGTGGTGCGCAGGTCAGCCCCGATGCGCTCGGACACCAAGGCTAAGATGTAGGTTTTGATCCAACCCAAGCCCCAAGCCACCAAGGCCGAGGCGAGCAAGCCCAGCAAATACCAAGACACTGTGATGGGGTCAATGTGCGCGCCATTTTGGTAGGGAATCAGCACATCGTCCATCAAGGGCATGACCAAGTAGGGCGGCACCAACGTGGCCGCGGTGGAGGCCAAGGTCAAAATAAAGCCCAGCAGCAATCGGCCTTCATAAGGCTTGGCAAACCGCCATAATTTGAACAAGGTCCAAGTCGACACGGGTGCGCGCTGTGTTTCGGCACAAACGGGGCACTCGTCTTCGCTGTTGTCCATTGCGCTTTGGCAAACTGGGCAGATGCAAATCGCCTCATCGGCCTGCACCAAGTCCCCAGACGTTCCATCTATCGGAACAGTTTGGCGCTGAGCATCAAACTGAGATTTAAATCGCAAGACCGCGGAAAGCCGACCCAAAGTGAAGCGCCAAGCGGCCAAGCGCTGATCTTGGTCGTGCAATGACAATGTCCCAACCCCTGCGTGATCGCTCAAACGCAAGGTTTGCAAAGCCCCTATCGGCCAAGATTTCCAGTTTTTTTGCGTCTGATCCCCTGAGATGACCCGCTGATCAGTCAAAATGAGCAGCGTTTTAACAAAATTTAAATCTTCATTCAGGTCAACCTCTAACCAAGCTGAAGCGTTTTCATCAGGGTGAACCTGCAAAGCCCCTCCCTCGTGCCAGTCAAAAGGCAACCCCAGCAAATTGTTGGGCGTAAGAGCTTTGGGGGTCATAAAGGTTCAAACAACAAGAGTCAACACGTGTTGGCGGCTAAGAAAAACAGCAAAAGAAGCGGCCAGGACACAGCCCATGCACCTTGTTTATCGGAAGAATTCTGCCAGTGCCGCACTCACCAAGGCATTGTATCGCCCCTCATCCTGCCTACCCCCGTCCAAGCGCCCATGAGTGTCAGAGACATACAATTTCTGCGCATGACGCATTTGCGCGGGCCCAATATTTGGACCTACCGCCCCGTCATGGAAGCCTGGATCGACATTGGCGCCCTGGAAGACTGCCCCTCCAACACCCTGCCCGGTTTTAACCAGCGCTTACAAGCCTTTTTGCCCGGTTTGGTGGAGCACCGCTGCAGCGTTGGCGAGCGGGGTGGTTTTTTGCAGCGCCTGGAGGAAGGCACTTGGCCGGGTCACATCATGGAGCACGTGGCCTTGGAACTGCAAAACCGTGCCGGCATGCAGACCGGTTTCGGCAAAGCCCGCGAAGCCGGGCCCCGGGGCATCTACAAAGTTGTGATCCGCACGCGCCATGAAGCTGTCAGCCGTGCCGCCTTGCAAGCAGCGCGCGACTTGGTCATGGCCGCCATCGAAGGGCGCGACTACCCCGTGGCCAAACTCATTGTCCGGCTGACCGACATGGTCGACAGCTTGTGCATTGGCCCCAGCACCGCCTGCATCGTCACCGCTGCGGCCGAGCGCGGCATTCCGGCTATCCGCCTGAACGAGGGCAACTTGGTTCAACTCGGCCATGGCGCCAGTCAGCGCCGCATTTGGACAGCAGAGACCGATCAAACCAGCGCCATTGCCGAGGGCGTCTCCAAAGACAAAGACCTGACCAAAAGTTTGCTCGCCAACTGCGGCGTGCCCGTGCCCGAAGGGCGCAATGTGGCTTCACCGCAAGAGGCTTGGGAAGCAGCGCAAGAAATCGGTCTGCCGGTGTGCGTCAAACCTGTTGATGGCAATCACTCTCGCGGCGTTTCGCTCGAACTGCGAACCCAAGCCGAAGTAGAGGCCGCCTTTGACTTGGCCAAAGCCGAAGGCAGTGACGTTTTGGTAGAGCGCCATATTTTGGGTGATGAACACCGTTTGCTGGTGGTTGGCGGCAAAGTGGTGGCGGCCAACAAAGGCGAGGTTGCCAGCGTGTGTGGTGATGGCGCTTCCACCATAGCCCAACTGATTGAGACCCAGCTCAACTCAGACCCCCGCCGCGGCGAAGCAGAAGACTTCCCGCTTGACCCTATTTACATGAACGACTACTCCACATCCGTGCTGGAGTTAAAGCGCCAAGGCTTGACGCTTCAAAGCGTGCCCGAAAAAGGCTGCACGGTGGTGGTGGTTCGCACCGGCAACATGGCCATGGACGTGACGGACTTGGTGCACCCCGATGTGGCCGAACTTGCCGCCTTGGCGGCCCGCATCGTTGGCCTTGACATTGCCGGGGTTGACTTGGTGGCCCAAGACATTTCCAAACCCATGAAAGCGCAAGGCGCCGCCATTGTGGAAGTCAATGCAGGCCCAGGCCTCTTGATGCATTTAAAGCCAGCCTCTGGCCCGGCCCGCCCTGTCGGACAAGCCATTACCAACCACTTGTTTGAAGATGGCAGCAACTCCCGCATTCCAGTGGTTGGCCTGCTCGGGCAAGAAGACACCACTGGCACCAGCCATTTGATTGGCTGGCTGCTCCATTTGCAAGGCCTGCGCACGGGCTTGTCCTCGGCCAAGGGCTTGTATGTGGGCCAGCGCTGTTTACAAGATCACGATGGCATGGTCTGGGAAACGGCTCAGCGCTTGCTGATCAATCGCGCCGTTGAAGCCGCTGTGTTTGAAACCACCGCCCGACAAGTCTTGACTGAAGGCCTGCCCTACGACCGCTGCCATGTTGGCGTCGTCACCTCCATGCCCAAAGCCGAAGGCTTGCAAGACCTGTACATCCAAAGCGACGCGCAAATGCCCAATGTCGCGCGCACACAAGTAGATGTGGTTCTGCCCGATGGCATTGCAGTCTTAAATGCAGAAGACGACGCAGTAGCCGCCTTGGCAAGCTACTGCGATGGCGAAGTCATTTTCTTTACCACTTCAGAAGCCAACCCCCATTTAATCAAACACCGTGCAGAAGACGGCCGCGTTGTGTTCTGGCGCAAGGGTCATTTGATCTTGGCCCAGGGCGCTAACGAAGTCGATGTGCTGAACCGGCAGTTGCCCGCCATTGACAAGTTTTTCCGCAATCAAATCCTCAAGTGCAATGAAGTGATGGCCGCCGCCGCTGCAGCTTGGGCCTTGGGCATACCCTTTGACTTGATCCGTGCGGGCACCAAAAGTTTTGGCCAAAGTCCTGCATCGCATTGAGGCGCGCCCCGAACTGACATCAGGATAAGCTGCTCATGGAAGTTTCACGAATTCGTGTTTTGAGAGGTCCCAACTTATGGAGCCGTCATACCTGCATCGAGGCCATTCTCACGTGCACACCCGAAGAATGCGCCTTGCCCACCGGCAGTCAATTTGAAAAACAATTGCGCAGAATTTTCCCAGCAGTCAGCGCATTAGAAGGCACTCGCCCAGGGGATCCGGCCAGCATGGCCCATGCCTTGGAAAAAATCACTTTGGGCTTGCAGGCGCAGGCCGGTTGCCCGGTTACCTTCAGCCGCACCACGGCCACCCAAGAGCCTGGTGTGTACCAGGTGGTGGTGCAGTACACCGAAGAAGCCGTGGGCCGCTTGGCCTTGTCATGGGCACAAAAGTTGTGCTTGGCCGCGCAAAATCAGGAAGCCTTTGATCTGAACCAAGCCTTGGACGAGTTGCGCAGCTTGGACGAAGACGTGCGCTTGGGCCCATCCACTGGTGCCATCGTGGACGCCGCTGTGGCCAGAGGCATCCCCTACCGTCGATTGACCGAAGGCAGCATGGTGCAGTTTGGATGGGGCTGCAAACAGCGGCGCATTCAGGCCGCAGAGACCGACAGCACCAGCGCCATTGCCGAAGCCATTGCGCAAGACAAAGATTTAACCAAGTCCTTGCTCTTGGCCGCTGGTGTGCCCGTGCCCATGGGCAGGCCGGCCAAAGATTTAGAAGACGCTTGGCTCATTGCCCAAAGCATTGGCTTGCCGGTGGTACTCAAACCGCAAGATGGCAACCAAGGCAAAGGCGTCACTGTGAACATTGTTCAGCGCGACGTGTTCAACCAAGCCTACGAATCGGCAGCGCACTTCGGCGAGGTGATGGTAGAGAAGTTTCTACCCGGCAGTGACTACCGCCTCTTGGTGGTGGGCAATCAACTGGTTGCAGCAGCGCGGCGTGAACCACCTCTGGTCGTGGGCGACGGCGCATTGAGCGTGCGCGAGTTGGTGGCCAAAGTCAACGCTGATCCGCGCCGCGGCGATGGTCACGCCACTTCACTGAGTAAAATTAAATTTGACGCCATCGCCGTTGGCTGCTTGAAGCTGCAAGACCTTGACCCTGATGCTGTGCCAGAAAAAGGCCGACGTGTGGTCTTGCGCAACAATGCCAACCTGTCTACTGGCGGCACTGCCACCGACGTCACCGACGATGTGCATGCCGAAGTTGCTGCGCGCGTTGTGGCCGCTGCCCAAATGGTGGGCGTTGATATTTGCGGCGTCGACGTGGTCTGCGAATCGGTACTACGCCCCTTGGAAGAACAAAACGGCGGCGTGGTGGAAGTCAACGCGGCACCCGGACTTCGCATGCACATCAGCCCCTCGTTTGGCAAAGGCCGCGCCGTTGGCAAAGCCATCATTGACCAGATGTACCCCAAGGGCGAGGACGGCCGCATTCCCGTGATTTCCGTGACAGGCACCAATGGAAAAACCACCACCGTGCGTTTGACGGCGCACTTGCTCAAGGCCCATAAACTGCGCGTGGGCATGACCAATACCGACGGTGTTTTTGTCAATGGCCGCCAAATTGACGACGGCGACTGCAGCGGTCCTAAAAGCGCACGCAATGTGCTGATGCACCCTGATGTCGATGCTGCCGTCTTTGAGACCGCACGCGGCGGGATGCTACGTGAAGGACTGGCCTTTGACCGCTGCCAAGTCGCTGTAGTCACCAACCTGGGCTCGGGTGACCACTTGGGCCTGAACTACATCACCACACTGGAAGACTTGTCTGTGCTCAAGCGCGTGGTGGTCTTGAATGTGGCAAGCGATGGCATGGCCGTCTTGAACGCCGCCGACCCTGCTGTGGCCATGATGGCCAAGTTGTGCCCAGGCCAAGTGACTTTCTTTGCGCTGGACCCACACCACTCTGTTTTAGCCACACACCGCGCACAAGGCAAGCGTGTGGTCTACACAGAAAATGGCCACCTGGTGGCGCAGCAGGGCAAGAAAATTTTTCGCATACCCTTGAGCGAGGTGCCGATCACGCGCAATGGGCAAATCGATTTTCAAACTGAAAATGTATTGGCTTCAGTGGCTGCAGCATGGGCTGTCAACGTGCCTTGGGAGACCATTGCCGTGGGCTTGTCCACCTTCATCAGCGACATTCAAGGCGTACCAGGGCGCTTCAATGTATTTAATTACTGCGGCGCCACCTTGATTGCAGACTACGGCCACAACCCTGATGCCATTCATGCTTTGGTTCAAGCTGTAGGCAACATTCCCGCCAACAAACGGGTGGTGGTGATCAGCGGCGCGGGCGACCGGCGCGACCAAGACATTCGCGATCAGACTCACATATTAGGCGCCGCATTCGATGAGGTGTTGCTCTACGAAGACGCCTGCCAACGCGGGCGCAGCGACGGCGAAGTCATGCAACTCTTGCGTCAAGGTTTGAATGGCGCCACGCGCACGCAGCATGTGCAAGAAATTCATGGTGAATTCATCGCCATTGACACCGCCTTGGCGCGCTTATCGTCAGGCGACTTGTGCCTGATCTTGGTGGACCAAGTGGAAGCTTCGCTGGCCTACATTGCACAGCAGGTCAACGCCTCTCAGGCCTCTGCAATTAAGATAGCAGCTTAACTGCAGTGCAGGCAGCCACAAAAGTGACGGCCCATTGCAAGGCTCTGCGCGGTGTGGCAGATGGCTTTTCCACTTGATCGAACAGCAAAGCGCCCGCTGCAATCGACAAGCCCAGCGAGACCAGCATGCCAGCCAAGTTCGCCTCCATTTGCTCTGGCCAAAAATTGAACACCACTGCGCTCACGATCAAACTCACACCATAGTGAATTAAAAAAACCGAATAAGAAATTTTGGAAAGCCATGTGACCCATTTGGGAAGTGACACTGCATCGAATTTCAGGAATGCAGGCCACGACAGCAGCAAAGCGGTAGCCACAGCCACACCCAAACGCTCGCGCGGCTCCAAGCTCCAGGCCAACAAGCCAAGCCCCAACACCAGCGCCCAAACTGGCAGCTTCAACCCCGCACGCTTGCACGATGCCACACACAAACCCAAGCCATAAGCATTGAAAAAATAGCCACCCCAGTTGTCGTGCAGGGGCTGACGGTTCCAATAAAACAAAGAGACGCAAGTCAAGCCCAACCAGACCCATGTAACAGTTCGCACCACATCGCGTGACCCTCGTTGGATGTGCCACCAATGGGCTGCAACTGCACTCGCTAGCGCCATCAGAAACAATTGAAAATCAATGGCCACGTACCAAATGCCAGCAGACAGGGCGGGGATCCACGTCAAATCTTGCAGTAAAAAAAGATGGGCAAGCACCTGCGAAAATTCTGGTGGATCCGATAAATCGAGTGGTTCAAAGTAAGGCCGCACCCATGCCGTGATCAAGACTGTGCAGGCCAATGCTGCAAACAATGGAATAGACAATCGCAAGTACCTTGCGCGCACTTTCGGCCAAATAGAAAATTTGGATTGCGCCAGCAAAGGCAACCATGCGCAGGCGGTTAAATAACCCGCAGCAACGAGAAAAATCTGAACAGCCATGCGGCCATCGTTGTATAAAAAAGCAATGAACTGCGGCATCCATGCAGCACTCACATCGGCCATGGGGCTGTAGTTGGCCAAGTGGTGCCCCACCATCAGCACACAGGCCAGAGCTTTGAGAAGGTCAATGCCCCCCGAGCGCTCAGACATGCGCCGTTACAAGCTCAAGCGCGCTTTGGCTGCTGCGTATTCACGTTTGAGCTTGGCCACCAGTTCAGCCGTGCTCACCACAGCATGCACAGCACCAATGCCTTGGCCGCAGCCCCAAATGTCTTTCCATGCCTTCTTCGCATCCCCGCCAAAATTCATGGTTGAAGGGTCAGAGATGGGCAGGTTGTCTGGGTCCAGGCCCGCCTTTCGAATAGAAGGGGCCAAGTAATTTCCATGCACACCAGTGAACAAATTGCTGTACACGATGTCGTCGGAATTGCCATCGACGATGGCTTGCTTGTAGTCCTCGGCAGCACGTGCTTCGTGGGTGGCGATGAAGGCCGAACCAATGTAGGCAAAGTCTGCGCCCATGGCTTGAGCCGCCAGCACAGCATCACCTGTGGCTATGGAGCCAGACAAAGCAACCGGGCCATCAAACCACTCGCGAATTTCTTGGATCAACGCAAAGGGGCTTTTCACGCCCGCATGCCCGCCCGCTCCAGTGGCCACAGCGATCAAACCGTCGGCACCTTTTTCAATGGCTTTGTGGGCAAATTTGTTGTTGATGATGTCGTGCAACACCACACCCCCATAACTGTGGGCTGCTTGATTGATTTCTTCACGCGCACCCAAGGAGGTGATGATGATCGGCACCTTGTATTTCACACACATGGCCATGTCGTGTATCAAGCGGTCATTGCTCTTGTGCACAATTTGGTTGATGGCAAAAGGCGCAGCAGGCGCATCAGGGTGCGCTGCGTTGTATGCGGCCAAAGTTTCAGTGATCTCGATCAACCACTCTTCCAACTGCTCAGCAGGACGTGCATTCAAGGCCGGCATGCAACCCACCACACCGGCTTTGCACTGCTCAATCACCAACTTGGGGTTGCTGATGATGAACAAGGGCGAAGCAATCACCGGGAAAGGCAAATTCGCCAAGACGGCGGGCAATTTAGACATGCTGTCTCCAGAGGGTTTAAAAGGCTTCGATGGTCAAGGCGGTCACGCTGTGTGCGCCGTCCACAATGCTGTCGCGCACGCCTGGAGCGCGGCTCAAAATATGGTCGGCATAAAAGCGTGCGGTGATGATTTTCGCATCCATGAAGGCCGCGTCTGCGCCCGTTGTGTCGCCTTGGCGCAAGTCCAAAGCCACCAACAAAGCACGGCCCATTTGCCAACCTGCCATCAAGTTGCCGGTCAGCATCAGGTAGGGCACGCTGCCCGCATACACATCGTTGGGCTGCGTTTTGGCATGGCCAGAAACAAAATCCACAACGTCTAAAAAGGCTTGGCGCGCGGCTTTGAGTCTGGCGCCTACGGCTTTGGCGTCGGCATTGTCTGAGCGCAGCAGCTCGGCCTCAGTGTGCTCAACTTGAGCGGCCAAGGCCTTGGCCGTTTGACCACCATCCCGCGAGGTTTTGCGGCCCACCAAATCATTGGCCTGGATGGCTGTGGTACCTTCGTAGATGGTTAAAATTTTGGCGTCACGGTAGTACTGCGCGGCACCCGTCTCTTCAATGAAGCCCATGCCGCCATGCACTTGCACGCCAAGCGAGGTGACTTCCAAACTCATCTCGGTGCTAAAGCCTTTGACCAAGGGCACCATGAATTCATAAAAACTGGCGTTTTGTTTTCGCACATCGGCATCACTGTGGTGGTGCGCCGCATCGAAGGCGGCCGCAGCCACCGTGGCCAAGGCACGGCAGCCTTCGGTGCTGGCCCGCATGGTCATCAGCATGCGCTTGACGTCGGGGTGGTGAATGATCGGAGCCGAGGTGTGCATGCTGCCGTCTACAGGCCTGCTTTGCACGCGGTCTTTGGCGTAATTGACAGCCTTTTGGTAGGCCCGCTCAGCGATCGCAACACCTTGAACGCCCACCGCATAGCGGGCCGCATTCATCATGATGAACATGTACTCTAAGCCGCGATTTTCTTGGCCGATCAATTGGCCGATGGCGCCGCCGTGGTCGCCATATTGCAGCACAGCGGTCGGGCTGGCCTTGATGCCCATTTTGTGTTCAATGCTGACGCAGTGCACGTCGTTGCGCGCGCCCAAACTGCCATCTGGATTGACCATGTATTTAGGAACCAAAAATAAGCTGATGCCCTTGACGCCTTCAGGCGCGCCTTGCACCCGTGCCAACACCATGTGCACGATGTTCTCGGCCATGTCGTGCTCACCGTAAGTGATGAAAATTTTGGTCCCAAAAATTTTGAACGTGCCGTCTGGCAAAGGCTCTGCACGCGTGCGCACCATCGCCAAATCTGAGCCGGCTTGGGGCTCGGTCAGGTTCATGGTGCCTGTCCACTGCCCTGAAATGAGTTTTTCAAGGTAGGTGTTGTTCAGCTCATCGGAAGCTGCAGTCAACATGGCTTCGATGGCGCCGTCCGTCAACAAAGGGCACAACGCAAAACTCATGTTGGCAGAATTGAGCATTTCCCCGCACGCCGCGCCAATGGTTTTGGGCAAGCCTTGGCCGCCAAAATTAGAAGGGTGCTGCAAACCTTGCCAACCCGCATCTGCATATTGCTTGAAAGCTTCTTTGAAACCGGGCGTGGTTTTGACTTGCCCGTTGGCAAAGGCTGAAGGGTTTTTATCACCCTCCCAATTCAAAGGCGCAACCACGTCTTGATTAAATTTGGCGCATTCCTCAAGTACAGCTTGCGCCGTATCAAGTCCTGCGTCTTCAAACCCCGGCATCTGAGCGACTTGGTCAATGCGTGCCAAGTGCTCGATGTTGAAAAGCATGTCTTTAAGCGGGGCTACGTAACTCATGAAATTCTCCAGTGCTCAGGCGTTCAAAGTGCGTTGACCAACTCCGGTACCGCTACAAACAAGTCAGCTTCTAAGCCAAAATCAGCTACGCTGAAAATGGGTGCTTCAGGGTCTTTGTTGATCGCCACGATGACCTTGCTGTCTTTCATGCCGGCCAAGTGCTGAATCGCGCCCGAGATGCCGCAGGCCACGTACAACTGCGGCGCCACGATCTTGCCGGTCTGGCCCACTTGCCAATCGTTGGGGGCGTAACCTGCGTCCACCGCGGCGCGGCTTGCGCCCATGGCGGCGCCAAGTTTGTCGGCCAATGGGGTGATGACTTCGGCAAATTTTTCAGCACTGCCCAAGGCCCGTCCGCCCGAGACAATGATTTTGGCAGCAGTCAACTCGGGCCGATCGTTTTTAGCAATCTCGCTGCGATTGAAACTGCTCTTGCCGCTGTCGGCCACAGGCGTCACAGACTCCACCGTTGCACTGCCGCCAGAGGCAGGGGCCGCATCAAAACCGGTGGTGCGAACCGTGAGCACTTTGATGGCATCTTTGCTTTGCACAGTGGCAATGGCGTTGCCGGCATAAATGGGGCGCTCAAAGGTATCGGGCGAGATCACCAAGGTGACATCGCTCAATTGGCTCATGTCCAATTTGGCGGCAACGCGAGGCGCTACATTTTTGCCGCCGGCTGTTGCTGGAAACAAAATGTGGCTGTAGGCAGGAGCCAAAACCACGACTTGCGCCGTCATGTTTTCGGCCAAAGCGTGCGCAAAAATTTCAGAGTCTGCGTGGATGACTTTGCTCACACCGGCAATTTGCGCGGCCGCTTGCGCTGCAGCGCCCGCGTTGTGCCCTGCCACAAGCACATGCACTTCAGCGCCGCAAGCCAGCGCGGCTGTGACGGTGTTCAGGGTCGCGCCTTTGATACTGGCGTTGTCGTGTTCGGCAATGACTAGGGATTTCATATTACTTTCGCCACATTTTTTAATTTATCAACCAGGGTTGCGACATCGGGCACCTTGATGCCGGCCGAACGTTTGGGAGGCTCACTGACTTTGAGTGTGCTGATGCGCGGGCTCACGTCAACGCCCAAATCTTCGGGCTTAAACACGTCCATTTGTTTTTTCTTGGCCTTCATGATGTTGGGCAAGGTCACATAGCGCGGTTCGTTCAAACGCAAATCGGTGGTGATGACGGCAGGCAAAGCCACCGTGATGACTTCCAAGCCTCCGTCAATTTCGCGGGTCACGTGGGCTTGGCCGTCCAGCACTTCAACTTTGGAGGCAAATGTGGCTTGCGGCAAATCGGCCAATGCGGCCAACATTTGTCCGGTTTGATTGCAATCGTCGTCAATCGCTTGTTTGCCCAAAATAACCAAGCCAGGTAGTTCTTTGTCGACGATGGCTTTGAGCAACTTGGCCACGGCCAAGGGCTGCAAATCTAAATCTGCGGGAACTTCCACCAAGATGGCGCGGTCTGCTCCGATGGCCATGGCGGTGCGCAAAGTTTCTTGGCACTGCGTGACGCCGCATGACACTGCAATCACTTCGGTGGCCACGCCCTTTTCTCGCAAGCGCACGGCTTCTTCAATGGCAATTTCGTCAAAGGGGTTCATGCTCATCTTCACATTCGCAATGTCCACGCCCGTGCCGTCTGATTTGACGCGCACTTTCACGTTGTAGTCGACCACCCGTTTGACGGGTACAAGAATTTTCATCACCAGATCTCCATTGTTAAGCAGGGGCGCTGCAAATTGACGTTAACGTTAACGTCAATTGTGCCTCAGAACCCAGATTGAGTGGCTTTGCGCAAAAAAGCACGACCGTTCGTAATTTTATCGCAAGCCCTGGGCTATTTTCGCTGATAAACCTCGGGAATTCACCGACCAATCGGTTGGTAAATTCGGGTTAGCATCCAAGGTTGCGGGGGCCAAGCCCTTATGAGATTTTTTCTATAACTTATTTTGAGTGGAGCCCTTGATGAAAAAGACCCTTTTGAGCGTTGCCGTTGTGGCCTTGGCTGGTTTGACGGGCCAGGCCCAAGCCGAGACGGTGTTGACCGTCTCCAGCTGGCTGCCCCCCAGCCACTCACTGAGCATGGCGCAAAAGGAATGGTGCGACTTGCTGGAGGCCAACACCAAGGCCCGCATTAAATGCAATATTTTGCCCCGTGGCGTCACACCCGCACCTGGCACTTATGACGCAGTGAAAAATGGCTTGGCCGATTTGTCCTACACCGTACACGGCTACACACCCGGCCGTTTTGCGCACCCCCAAATGTCGGAGCTGCCCTTTTTAGGTGACAGCGCTGAGGCCATTTCGGTGGCCATGAGCCGCGTCTCGGGCAAGTACCCCGAATTTGCCGCCGAGCATCAAGGCGTCAAAGTCATCACCTTGTTCACGCACGGCCCTGGCATTGTTTTTAACACCAAGCGCGCCATCACGAAAGTAGAAGATTTGTCGGGTCTGAAATTCCGCGTTGGCGGCGGCATGGTCAATGACATGTCCAAAACGCTGAACATGAACGTGACGCTCAAGCCCGCCCCAGACTCTTATGAGCTGCTGTCCACCGGCGTGATGGACGGCACTTTGTTCCCTGCTGAGTCGACCGAGTCCTTCAAGATCGACAAGATCATCAAGCACGCCACCACTTTCCCTGGCGGCCTGTACAACACCAGTTTCGTGTTCATGATGAACCAAGCCAAATACGACAAGTTATCAGCCGAAGATAAAAAAGCGGTAGACGCTATTTCAGGCGAGACCGCCGCACGCATCTACGGCCGAGGCTGGGACAAGGTCGACCGCCGCGCCTTTGCCTTGATGCAAGTGAACAATGTGGTGGTCACCAAAGCCGATGCCAAATTTGTGGCCGAAGTTAAAACCAAAACAAAAGCGCTTGAGCAAAACTGGATTAACGCATCCAAGGCCAAAGGCTTGAAGGACCCCGCCAAAGTTCTGGCTGAGTTTCGCGCCGAAATTGCTAAACTCGAAAAGTAAAGCAGCATCGATTGCCTGATGTTTGTCATCGGGCTGCAAGCGGTACCTGTCAAAATCGGCTGGTGCCGCTTTTTTTTCGATGCCCTGAAGGATCCACTTGAACAAGTTACTTGACACACTTTGCAGCCTGCTGTCCGCGTTGGCTTTGTTTGCCATCATGGTGCTGACATTTTTTGATGTCAGCGGCAGGAAACTCTTATCCCACTCGATTCCCGGCTCTTTGGAATTGACGGAGTTACTCATGGTGGTGGTGATTTTTGGCGCACTGCCCTTGGTTTCAAGGCGCGGTGAGCACGTGGTGTTTGACTCCTTGGACAGTTTTTGGCCCGCTTCCTTTGTTCAATTTCAAAAAGCCTTCATCAACTTTGCGTGCAGCTTGGCGCTGCTGGCCTTGGGGTGGTTGATGATCTCAACGGGCATTGATTTTGCTGCTTTTGGCGAGACCACAGCGCAGCTCAAACTCTCCAAAGCCCCCTTCATCATGGGCATGGGGTTTTTATGCGCCTTGGCGGGTATCGTGCATTTGATGTTGGTCTTTCAACCTCTTAGTCCAGACGAAGAGTCTGAAGGCGGTGTGCTGTGATTGAAGCTCTGATTGGATTCATCGCTATTTTCGCGCTGGCCCTGCTGCGCATGCCGCTGGCCTTTTCCATGGGCTTGGTGGGCATCGTGGGCATTGGCTTGACGCGTGGCTGGATGCCCGCACTGGCCAGCATGGCGCAGGTGGTGCAAGAAACTGGTTTTGCCTACACCTTGTCGGTCATACCGCTGTTTATTTTGATGGGCAACTTTGTGGCGCGCGCTGGTTTGGCGCATGAACTTTTTCATGCCGCTTACACCTTCATTGGGCACCGCAGAGGAGGCTTGGCGCATGCCACCATTGCAGCTTGCGCTGGCTTTGGTGCGATCTGCGGCTCTTCTATCGCAACAGCCGCCACCATGAGCAAGGTGGCCTATCCTTCGATGAAAAAATTGGGCTACAGCGATGCGCTGTCAACCGGTGTGATCGCAGCTGGCGGCACTTTGGGCATCATGATTCCGCCTTCAACCATCATGGTGATTTACGGTATCGTGACTGAAACGCACATTGGAAAATTGTTTGCAGCCGGCGTCATTCCTGGCATTTTGACGGCCATCTTGTTGATGGTGGCGGTGGTGATCATGACCTCACGCGACCCAGAACATGCACCGGCTGGAGAGAAATTCACTTGGCCCGAACGCTTTGAAGCATTGCGCGGTATTTGGGGTGTGCTGCTCTTGGTGTTTGTGGTGCTGGGCGGTATCTATGGCGGCATCTTCACGGCCACCGAAGGCGCTGGCATGGGCGCAGCAGGTGCCTTCTTGTTTGCCTGGGCACGCAAAGCCTTGACGTGGCAATCTTTGATCGACATTTTGGTGGAGTCCGCACGCACCACGGGCATGCTCTTTACTTTGCTGATTGCTGCCACCGTGTTTGCCAACTTTGTAAACTTCACCACCATGCCAGGCGACTTGAAAGAATGGATCACGCATTTGGGCTTGTCACCCCTCATGGTGGTGGCCGCCATGATGGTGATCTACGTCATTTTGGGCACTGTGATGGAAGAGCTGACCATGGTGCTCTTGACCATTCCCCTGTTCTTCCCAATCGTGGTTCAACTCGGCTTTGACCCCGTTTGGTTTGGCGTGCTGATCGTCATGGTGATACAGATTGGCTTGATCTCACCACCCGTTGGTATGAACTTGTTTGTGCTCAACACCTTGCTGCCCAAGGTGGGTCTGGGCACCATTTTCAAAGGCTGCTGGCCTTTCGTGGCCATGCAAATCATCACCTTGGGGTTCTTGCTGACGTTTCCGCAGCTGAGTTTGTTTTTGCCTTCGTTGATGATTTAATTGATTCAACTCGGATCAATTGCGTCACTGCACGGGTCATCGTGCTCTCACATTTGCTAGAACATTTGCAGAATGCAACCGGTCAGAATGATTTCATGCATGGCCAATGAGATAAAGGCCTGCCAGGCTCAGAATCGAGCCCAGCAATACCACCACCACACTTGATCGGCGTGACATGAAGTTGCGCAAACCCAAGCCAGTGGCAATGCCTGCGAAATGCAGCACTGCAGTTGTGGCCAAAAACCCAAACGCATAGGCCGAGATTCCATGGGCGGGTGCTTCAGCACCATGCGCCATGCCATGAACCAGACCTGAAAGCGCAACCACACCCCAACCGAGCAGGACGGGCACTTGATGCACACGCATCATCAACAAGGCTCCAAACAAGACAAGGCTCAGGGCAGTCAAATGCTCGAGCATCGCAAACTGCAGGCCCTGCAAGCCAATCACTGCACCCACCATCAGGGCGAGCATGAAAAGCGCGGGGCCTTGCCACGCACGCTGCGCAGGCAATGCATTGACCGACCACAAACCAACCGCCAGCATGGCCAGCATGTGGTCCAGCCCCAAGGGATGAAGCAGTCCAGAGGCGAGACTTGATGCATCATGGCCGGTGTGTGCGTTTGCAGTGCCCGCCAAAACCAGCAAACAGCTTGCCGCTATCTTTGCGACAGCTTGGGATTTCTGAAATTTCATTGAAGCAGCCTCCGTTTCGCTACGATTTGTGTCACTCAATCTGGATAGGCGTTGTGCCTTGTAATTTCCATCTTTGTCCAACTCGAGCACTTTATCGCAGCGCAAAAAGTTAACAAGCAGATCCTATTGACCGCATCATAATGCAAGCCCAAATCAAGAGAGGGCGGGTTTGAACATGTCGCAGCGCTGGGTTTGGCAAGGTCTTGGAAAGATTAGGGATTACCTGATCTAGACACGCTTAGCTCGGTTCCCCCACAATCAGGCCCTTTATTAACAAAGGGGTCTGCATGTCCATCTCACGCCGTGATGTCGTTCAACTGTTCAGTGTGGCTGGTTTGCTTGGCACTGTGGGCCAGCGGGCTTGGGCCCAGGCGCAGCTAGAAAGCGTGAAGATTGTCACTGGCTTTCCCCCCGGCGGCACCTCAGACGCCATTTGCCGACGCGTAGGAGAAAAAATAGCCCCCACCTCCTACGCCAAAACCGCTTTCGTGGAAAACAAAACGGGAGCCGGCGGCCAAATTGCGGTGCAGTTTGTACGCAATGCAACGCCCGATGGCGCCACCATGCTGCAAACACCCATGTCGATGCTGGGCATTTATCCGCACATCTACAAGAAACTTCCTTACGACCCGGTGGCCGATCTGGCGCCTGTCTCTTTGGGTTGCACTTTTGACTTTGGATTTGCCGTCGGCCCGATGGTGCCTGCCAGCGTGAAATCCGTCCCTGACTTTTTGGCATGGTGCAAGGCCAACCCGATGATGGCCAATTTTGGCTCGCCTGCTGCAGGATCTACGCCCCACTTCATCGGCTCCTTGATGGGAAAATTCGCCGACATCGACCTCAAACACGTGGCTTTCAGAGGAACACAACCCGCTATTTTGGACATGATCGGTGGACAAATTGCAGCTGTCTCGGGCCCGATCGGGGAATTCACGCAACATGTGGCAGCCGGCAAATGCCGTTTGCTCGGCGCCTCGGGCAGCAAGCGCAGCCCCTTTGCACCCAACACACCCACTTTGATCGAGCAAGGCCTCAAAGGATTTGCTTATGACGAGTGGTTTGGTTTTTATGTGCCCGCCAAGACACCCGTCGATGTGATCACCCGATTGAACGCTGCCGTGCGTGTGGCCTTGGCCGCGCCCGAGACTGTCAATGGCTTGGCCATGATGGGCTTGGAGGCCCAATCGTCTTCACCTGCAGAGTTGGCCGCACGCCTTAAATCAGATACTGAAAAGTGGGGGCCCTTGGTCAAGACCGTGGGCTTCTCGGCAGATGCTTGAGCCTTTGAGGACCAGCCCAATGCGTCATTAGCTGGCCCTTGTATGCACCACCCTTTGAGGGTAGGCGATCTCAATGCCATGCGCCTGCAAGCGCTGCAAAATGGCCAGGTTCACTTCTGACTTCAAGCTCAAAAGTCCAGGTTGCCGATCGTCGACCCAATAGTTGGCCGTGAATTCCAAACCATCAGAGGCGAAGTTCGAAAGCGTCACATAAGGGGCCGGTTCGGTCAAAACACTCGGCTGGACTTCGCAGGCTTGAGTCAGCAAAGCCATGACCTGCAAGGCGTCAGATCCGTAAGTTACACAGACCATGGTGGATTGCAAAACTTTGGCGTCTGCCAAAGACAAATTTTCAACGCGGTTGTTGGTCAACATTTCATTGGGTACGATCGATTCTCGTCCGGTGGGCGCACGAATCACGGTGAAGCGCGCCTTGATGTCGGTGATGCGGCCCTCAAAACCATCGACCTTGACGGTATCGCCAATGCGCATGCTTCGCTCGGCCAAAATCACAAAACCACTGATGTAATTGGCCGCTAATTTTTGAAGTCCGAAACCAATGCCAACCCCAATGGCGCCACCCAAAACCGACAGCGCGGTCAGGTCAATGCCAATCACAGACAAAGACAGCATCACGCCGACAAACAGCATGAGCACGCTGACCGCATTGCTGACCGCTTTGCGCAGTGACAACTCGCTGCCAGTCGAAGACTTCAAAAGCTTGGATTCAACGGACGAAGACAGCCACAAGGTCAGCAGCAAGACAAGGCCCGTCGTGAGCAAGCCTTCCAGAAAAGTTCTGACCGATAAATGTGAGCCGCCCACTTTCCAATGGATTTGGTCCAGTGCGTCAAGCAACAAGGGAAGCAAACCCGTCAACCACAAAACCACAGCCCCCCAAGCCAGCCACGACAAACTGCGCTCTATCGGGCGCACCCACGCGGCTTCTTTGAAAGCCACCTCCAAGACTTGCACCCCTAGGCGAATGACCGCCAACGAAAGGCACACGGGCACCAAAAAATCAAACACCCACACTGGGTTTTTCACCGCCCAAAAAGTTCGAGCAGCAAACACCAAGCCCAGCAACAGCGTTGGAAATAAAACACCGTCTAACAATTTTCTGCCAAGCAAAACCGACAGTTGCAGGTTCGGTGTTGCGCGGCGCAGCGCCCATGCCAAAGCCCAGGCCAGCGCTGCACAGGCGGCAAACAAAGCCAACTCTTGTGATGCCAGCGCAGGGTTGAGCGAAGCCCACCAAACAGCAGGGTCGTCCATCAAGGCTGGC
>Ga0114969_10000042_pt1 | contig 93955 bp, 77 predicted proteins | sample M_130807_MF_Meta_FD_87316 | JGI IMG/M metagenome (GOLD analysis project Ga0114969, IMG submission 87316) | Freshwater microbial communities from Lake Montjoie, Canada to study carbon cycling - M_130807_MF_MetaG | ecosystem: Environmental > Aquatic > Freshwater > Lake | place: Lake Montjoie... | reverse complement strand
GTGCGACCTTGGGTGCGACCTTGGGTGCGACCTTGGGTGCGACCTTGGGTGCGACCTTGGGTGCGACCTTGGGATCGGTTCATAGCCTTGGTTGCAGCACGCGAGGCAGTCAAAGCCTTAGACGCGGCGGCAGAAGCGGCGGCGGCGGCAACCTTGGCGCGTTTAACGTGAACCTTAACGGTTTTGGTAACTTTTCCTCCTTTGCGATGTCTTCGACTGGGCATTTATATATATATGAAACAAAAAAATATAAAAATGGCCGATTTTAATAAAGATACTCACTCAACTTTAATAAAATTACTAAACTTATTAAAATTATACTTATTAAAATTATACTTATTAAAATTATACTTATTAAAATTATAATTATTAAATTATAAAATAAATATATTAAAATTTACCAAATTGTATCGTTGTTCCAATACATCCCATCCCCCTTTTTAATATCGTAAATTGTCTTAAATAATTCTAAACGAGCTAATGCACAATTAACTCTATATTTCTCTAAAGGATGGGGATTCATTTTTAATTGGGCCTTAATGGCTTTTTTATAAATCTGTTGTCGACCTTGAATGGCGAAATTCATATACAATTTTGCTAAATTCATTTTTTTAATTTTGGTAGATTCGTCATTTACAATTTGATTATCTAATATATAGGTTTCGACTAAAGCCATTCCCGATATATCCGCTAAATCTTCGCCTATACTCATAGCTGCATCAAATTTTATGCCATCGCGTGCCGCAAACGTTTCATATTGGTTAATGACATCATCCATTTTTTTCTGAAAAATTTTTCGGTCCGCATCGGTCCACCAATCATTTAAATTTCCATCCGCATCAAATTTACTACCGTATTCATCTAACGAATGCGACAATTCGTGTCCTAAAGTATAACCGATATAAACGGAGTTATATTCTAATCCCCTTTCTTCTAAATCAATAAACGGTTTCTGCATATAAGCCATCGGTATATAAATTGAATTGCTATCCGGACGATAATACGCGTTTACCATATAGCATTGGGTGCCAATCAATTTAAAAATGTTCCAATCAAACTCAGGTATATCTATCACTGGTTTTCCTTCTAAAGCAATGTATTTTTTATGTTTCCACCGAAGAAGCAGACCGACATTGTAGAGCGGATCATCCGCTTTATAGTCAAAAATTGGATCATAACGCAATTTTTCTGGTTTACCAACAGTAATTTCCATTTTACGCAGTTTATTCAAAGCGGCTTTTTTCGTTGAAGGTGATAACCAATCGTTAATTTCGATTTTGCTAATAAATAATTCTTTCAAATCATCGACCATATGTTTCACATAGCTAATGTATAAAGGATTATGATTATGTTCCATATATTGTTCCGATAAGAAGGTATTAAATAAAAGTGAGAGACCAAAAATGGGGTAAATTTCGGAGGGCATCGGGGTGGCTTGGCCTTCTAGAAATTTATTATAAAAATCATAATGAATGTGACGCATTGAATCTTCAAAACGAATCATTTGTTTGAATTGAATAAATAACCAGTAGGTTTGCCACTTGATAGAATTCCAATTTTCTTTGAGTAAACGAACCATACATTTAAACCCATTTAATTCACGAACGACAACATATTTTGGCGGTTCACTATAACCCAGTTTTTTAGTAAAGGTAGTCCAGTCGAACTCATATTTGGTCTCTACCTCTTGGGCGCTGATTTTATTGTAAGAATTGGGATCAATCTTAAGATTTTCTTCACAGTTGATTGCGGTTAAAATGTCATTTTCGACATCCCAGATATCTTGGGGTTTATATTTGCTAGCTTTACTTGCACCTAAGCAAGCTTTGAATACTTCACCAATATAATTGAGATACTCTTTTTTCACTTTTTTCTTGTAGGTCTTAGTTTCAGCATCATCTTTCGGCAAATCGCCGGAGTAAATCGAATAATCATAGATACCTAGCTGTGGAAACCCAATATGACTAATATATTGTTTCACATTTTTCTCATCAGGAAACAGCGTCCATTGAATCGGCGAACACCACGAAATTGTTTCATTTGCATTCACCATTGCCAATAAACCATACATATCCTCTTTTTCAATATAGCCATCCAATTCGACCAAAACCGCATCAACGTGTTTGAACAAAGCTTTGGTAGTATTATCGGTGAGTGATTTATAAACATTATTTATTGCAATGGCTTTCTCTGATTTGGGATTGGATTTGATAAAGGCTTTGACATAGTCAATCAATTCGTAATAGACTTTTTCTTGCACAATTCGAAAATTATCATATTGAACATAGTAATTTTTCTTTCCTTTTTCAATGTTACTTTCTTTAAACCATTCATCGTTTACATAACTATAAAAATCATTTTTCACTTGATGAACAACTTTAGGTAATTCACTTGCACGAAAATTGTCTTTGAGAAATTTGGCATATCGTTGACTCTGAGTTTTGAATTGTTTGTATTTGGGATCTTTCTTGAATTTATCACGAATCGCAGCAAACTTATCTAAATTATCTTTTTTTTTATAAAAATTTCCAGCATATGTGCTGTACTGACCAGTAGAACATATTTTACCTACATCATCGTCAGTGTAAGATCTTTTATCACTTTTAATTACAGCTATTTTGCTGGTTTTGTTATAGTGTTTCTTGTGTTTCTTATGTGTTTTATTTACCATTATATATACTATATTCATATAATATATAATGGTTCATTAGAGACCTAAATATGTATCCTAATATGTATCTAATATATAAAATTTATTATTTGTAAAGTATATATATTAAATGGATCCAGAGGCGAAAGATGAAGCTGCAAATAATAAAAGAGAAGCACAAGCAAATAAAGATGAAGCAAAAGCAAATAAACAGGAAGGAGAAGAGCTTAAAGCTGAAACAGGTGGGGGATCACCTTTTGGAGGAGAGTCTAATACAAATACAAATAAGCGTAATTCTAAAGGCGAATTAACGGATGCATCCGGAAATGTCATTGATGTTCATAATACTGCTAGTTGGGTAGCATTTTCAAAAGCTCTTCTTCGTTTTTTTGTTTTAGCCCTCTTAATAGGGTTATTTGGTTCGGGTTTTATTTATTTAACCACTCGTGGAAGTGATCTAGATATAATATTACCAACGGATGATTTATTTTATTCGGCACCTAGTTATGAAGTTCAGCGCAGTGGGCCTTTTACTGATGTAAATTGTAATGAAACCGATTCTGGTACTTTCGGGGTGTTTGAAGATAATTTTCCTTATAATTTAATAAGCATCAAAGGATCAAGTAAAGCGGAATTAAAAGGAAAACCATTTACTCAACGTTTGACTAATTGGTTTGCAAAAACTGTTGCAGGGTGTTTTAAAAGTAATCGAGCTTTATTGAAAGGGTGGCTAGACAATTTTACGCCGAATACTCCGTTAGGAAATCACGCCTTTCAGATTTATATTGCTTTTCCATTTACGATGGTTGTTAGCTTTATTGCTTTGATAACCGGATTCTGGGCCGCGTTTGGAGCAGCTGGAACAGCTGATATGAAAGTAACTGTATGGGGTGGATTTTTACTGTATGCGTGGGCTTTAACCATGGGATTGGCATGTATTATATTTTTGCGGTTAATTGGCACCCTCTGTTTTTTGCCAATGAGTCAAAATTGGAAAGAAGTGGCAAATATAATGGCGTGTAATGTGAAATCGATTGTGATCTTATTCGGGTTTTTTGCGTGTGGTGCAGCTTATAGTAACTTAGATTCAACTGTTTCGGGTATTATGGGGATTGTCTACTTATTATTAGTTATTCATACTTTGTATAAATATTTCTCAAATAAAATCGATAATTAATGCTAGAACTAAATAATAGAATAAATACTATAATAAAGCTTTTAAATATTACTATAGTATTAATGGGCAAAAATAAGAATAAAAAAAAGGTAGTAAGTGCTGATGCTAATGCTAATGCGAATGCGAATGCGAATGCGAATGCTAATGCTAATGCGAATGCTAATGCGAATGCTATAAAGGCTGAACCTAAAAATCTGTTACCTTTTGTCAGTATATGCACACCCACTTTTAACCGTCGCCCTTTTATACCTTATATGATAAAATGTTTCGAACATCAGGATTATCCCAAAGATCGTATCGAGTGGATTATTGTTGATGATGGAACAGATAAAATCGGTGATTTGGTCGAACATATCCCCCAAGTGAAATATTATGCCCTAGTAAAGAAGCGTTTGCTTGGACAAAAGCGTAATTTAATGCACGAGAAAACCAAAGGTGATATTATTGTCTATATGGATGATGATGATTATTACCCCCCTCAGCGCATTTCGCACGCGGTAGAAATGTTAAAAAAACACCCAAGTGCTTTATGTGCCGGTAGTAGTGAAATCTATATTTATTTTAAACATATACAAAAAATGTATCAATTCGGTCCTTATGGACCCAATCATTCGACAGCTGGCACATTTGCTTTTCGCCGTGAATTATTAAAAGTCACGCGTTATGAGGATGGTGCTGCTTTGGCCGAAGAAAAACATTTTTTAAAAAATTACACTATACCATTCGTACAGCTAGACCCATTGAAAACAATCTTAGTTTTTTCCCACGATCATAATACATTTGACAAACGGCGGTTATTGGAAAATATGATTCCCGAATTTACGAAAGAATCATCAAAAACTGTCGATCTTTTTATCAAGGAACCGGACTTGTTAGATTTTTATGTGAACCAAATTGAAGTCTTATTAAAAACATATGAACCGGGACGGCCGAATATGAAGCCTGATGTATTATTGCAAATGGTAACAATAGAAAAACAGCGGAAAATGGATATGGAAAGGGCACAAAAGGAACAAATAAAAAATATGCCAACGGTCACCATCAAACAGGGTGATGGGCCGCCACAACAGCTTAACATAGAGCAAATCGTAGGTATCTTACAGCAACAGCAAGCGCAGATTATTCATTTGACGAATTTATTACAGGGGAAAGACGCTGAAATAAAAATATTGGCGGAGGCTTTGATGAAACAGGCGCGGGGTCAAGTGCAAATAGAGAGCAAATAGAGTGTTAATATATTTATAAATATATATAAAGATATTAGTCTTGTATAAATAACAAAGAAGAATGTATTCCGGAAATGATTACGAACATCGCAATGGCCGAGATGATAACGACGAAATCTCTTATGATCGAGAAAACAATAAGTCAAACCTCGAAGGAAAACGGTCTAAGCGTCGCCGCTATTTTCCGTCCAATCGACCACAAGCGCTTATTGTTAATGCCGTAACTGGGGTGCCTTATCCGTATTCGGTGGGTTCAAAAGAACAATCGCTCCTTTACAAGATTGTAGATGCAACTGGCACGTGCGACGGTGAGGGTTATGCGATTAAATCCAGAAATGATTTGCCGAACCATAACACAAACCATTTGTTTTTCGATAGCCCCGAACAATGTATGAGTCATATGCGTTTGTCTTTGAATCCCGACGATGTGAAGCGTTGGCACGACAGACACCAAGATGATGAACCATTTGAACAATAAATTAGATTGATTTATATATAAATAAAATCGTTTATATACAAACTATATGGCAAGCGAAGCGGGCACAAGTTCAAGCGAAGCGGGCACAAGCGAAGCAGTAAAACAAAACAAGCTCATTTTTGTCCCAAGTGGCCGACTCGGTAATGCCATTTTTCGTTATATGGCTTGTGCTGTTGTAAATATACTCAATCCGAGGTTAGAATATACTCTATCGGATGACTTGCGCGTAGATGATTTTCAGCCAGAAGAGAAGGATGACTTCACTTATTATCTTGGTCTCGATCACCAAGGCGATGATGCGTATCACTCAAGTGAAAAAGACCTTGTAAAAATGCAAAAAAAGGCACTAGAAGATAATATGATTCTTGGGTTCAATACACTCGGGTTTTTCAAACACACGATTGATATCGACAGCTTAACCAGTAATCAATTTATTAACAAGGAAAATGGGCAGGGTCTTTATGTGAAAAATAAAATCACATTAACGGATGATAATTTTTTCCAGTTGTTTTATAAAAAATTAGAATACTTTGATGTCCATATGAATGGCTTCTTTCAATTTGGTTACATCTATTTGAAATACAAAGCACAAATCTTGCATTATATGGAGCAACATAAGGATACCCATTGTATTCAAACCGATTTGAAAGAACGTTTTTTAATGCGCGAACTACTCGCTGATATGGTATTACCTCCTACGAAAAAATACGATATTGCCATCCATATTAGGTTAGGCGATTTCAATGGGCGACCAGATTTTATTGAATGTGAGCATTATCTACATTTATTTGAATCTCTCAAGGATAGATTCAGCGAGGGGAAAATTTGCATCGTTTATCAGCCGACGGAGCGATTAGCGGATGCACAGTATATTAAAACCTGCCTCGATTGGTTTGAATCAAATGGGATAGGCGTGACAGTCGAAAGCAATTCTGTTCTGATTGATTTTAATATTATGAAACAAGCGCAAAGGCTAATTTGTTCAATGAGCACCTTAGCGTGGGCTGCTGCATATCTCTCGAAAGAGGTTCAAGAATGCTATATGCCAAACTATCATTTCTATGGTTCAGAGCGTGCTGCATTCTTTTTTCATCAACCAGTTAATAATACCATACTCTATCCAGTAAAAACAACTCCCGATTTGCTAGGGCAGCTGAAAACCTATATGGTGACTTTACCCGAATATACTGGCCGACTAGCAGCCCAAGACGATTTAATTCATCAATGTGCTGTCATTGGTCTACACGTCGAGCCTTATTATGGCGTGAATGGTCGAGAGATTGAAATTTATGATGCAGCCTCTAAACATACACAAATCAAACATATTACGTGGAAAGACGCCACTTATTTTTATGATATGCGGGTTCGCATAAATGGCACACATATGTCAAAGGGTGAATTCGGATGTGCGTGGAGTCATTTAAATTTACTACGACAACTTTGCGCAGAGCCCTCCATCAATTATTATTTAATATTGGAAGACGATGTCGAGCTCGTAAAACCGGTCGACGAATTATATCAACTCTTGCAAAATGTGCCGGCGGATGCGGACTTCTGTCATTTGGCCAAAAGCGATTGGTATCCATTTGTTTTGACACAGGCAGCAAACGTATATTTTTCTGAATGTGAAAAACGGTTTTTCAATAAAACAACGGCTTATTTGGTGACCAAAAAAGGCGCTGCAAAGATTTTAGCTTATACTCAAAATTCTATCAATGTACCAGTGGATGATTTGTATAATATGATTTATCGCTTAACATCGGATTTTCGCTTTTATGTGCCACCGAGTTATTTTTTCAAAGAAAGGGACAATATACTCTCTTCCATTAAAGAGATAGATAACGAGTCGGATTAAAGGAGAGATGCTACTAAAGGGAAAAATCCGAGTTTGTTTAAAATACGTTCTTTCATTTGTTTGATTACTTCGATCCGCTTTGACCACCAATCTTCGGCTATTGCTTGCTGAATGATTTGCAAGGCGGCTATGGGGTCTTCTATTGGTAATCGCACAAATGCCAGTGGATCCAGATACTCTTCCAAATTCGGGCAGCCCCAATAAAAACAGAGAGATTCACATAAAATTGCTTCCCATATTTTCTCTGTTGCATAATTGTGTTCCTCATTATTTTCTGCTGCCAAACAATATTTATAATTCGCATACACATTGTATTTATTATCTTCGGGCACGGGACCTTTGTAGTTTGAAAACTGGTGGTAATTCGCTCGCCCATAGACATCTACAATGTTTGCACCTACTTCGTTTGCTTCGCTAAAACACATATACCTGATAAAATTATTTCGTAAAAGATGCCCTTTATCGAAATTCTTCTCACTACAAATCGTCGCAATTTTATTTTGTTTCTCTCCAGTTACTGGTTTATTGTAAAAGGGATAATCAATTTGCCACTGCACATTGTTTAGATGTGTTTTATGGGTAAAGACCTTGAAAAACGTTTGGGGGTCAGGTGTAGCCCATTCACCCCACGTTTTCACGCCCCAATTTTTCGTAGGATCCGCGACCCAAGGTTCCATCTGAAAAACAATCGTCTTTTCAGGAATATAATGCGCTCCCGCGGGCGGTGAATTGACAATAACATAATAATCAATCTCTTTTTCATCAGTGCTCGATGTCATTTGCAAGTTTTTCCATCTGTCTCCATCTAGATACATATTCGACCATTCTTTACAAAGTTGCTCGGAAGAGCACCAATTACAGAGCATTTTCAGTCGAATCTTTTTTTCTGCATTTTTTGCATTTGCGATTTCATTTGCATTAGTTTGTTTTTTAATATACATTCCATCTTTCTCTCGGAAATATTGGGACGAGGTTAATGTCTCAATCTTATTTTTGAAGAAGCCTAATGTATTAAACCCAACACAATTCGGATCTTTCAAAGCCTTGGTCATAGATTCGATCAAAGTACCTCGTTGAAAATAAATATCATTTCCGATTTGGTCTAAGAGTGGTTTGAACTCAAATTGATCTTCAATCGTTTGGTTAAAATCTAGGCTCTCATAATTCGTTTGTATATCAGTATCAATCGGATTGGCTGTATCTTCATACCATTTTGAAAAACTTAGAAACGGTTGTATTTCGCTTGCATTTAAACCCGCCACAATTTTTACCAAATAATCAATACCGTGTTTAATACCGTTCGTGGCAATATAATCAAGTAACTTCTGTGCACCCACTTTATTAATGGAGTAGGAGTAAAACCCACCAATATAGAGGTCTTTGTTCAAAGGTTCGACCTTGATTATTGTCTCGGCTGTCAGCTCGGCATCATAAATAGCCTTCACTTCGGTGCGTTTGTTCGTAAACATCGAGTAACCCAAAAACAACATATCATGCTTTTCCATCTCAGGTGTTAATTTATCAAAATGTGTTTTGAAATTATTTGCTCCGCTTAGACTAACATCATCTTCGAAAATGACATAATAGTCATTCGTTTTATCCGCTACCAATTCCTTCCACAGTTGGAGATGGCTTAAAGCACAGCCCATCACACCTTTACGGCTACCAAAATCATTACCTTGAAACAGGTTTTTCATTTCATTGGTGCTTTCAAGTGTTTTTCCATCGATTGCTTTAAAGAAAACAAAATTCTTAACTTGTGCTGCTTTGAACACTTTGCTCACCGCCAACTTTCGATCAGTGCGCCGTTCTAAATTCACGACTTTGATCGGACTGTTTATCTGAGCCGCTTGAAATTGCGCTTCGCCATTCAATTCATATGCATTTTTCACTTGACCATTCGTTATTTCCGAGGTTAAGCGGCCAATATGTCGGTGTGTAATACGGTCAAAAAAGGCGGTTTTGTAACCTGCTTCGTGCCACTTATTTGCATAATCACGCTCAAAGAATTGGTTGGGCGAGTCGTAGTTACCGAGCAGTAAAATGGGTTTGACCAATGTCATTGATGGTCGAAAACTATAATGTGGCCAATAATGGGTATTCATATAATGTTGGATGACTTCGTGCGGCCGATGACTATGTAAAACAACATTTGGCGTGAGGGGTGCAATCGTCATTGGCAAATGGCCTTTGGAGCAATAATGCTCAACTGTCTCGGCATAATTACGATTAAAAACCAGCTGCTTGACATTATGGTTATTATTCGCAATCAAAGCAATGGCCTGTTTAATATAATCCATCGGATGATAGAATAAGAAATCATCTTCCATATGGATCCAATAAGTGGGTTTTAAGGTGTGGAGTTTCGCCCAGATGATATTCATACTTTGCCGATGACCTTTTTCTTCCGGTGTTTTCATATAATACTCCAGCCAAGGATAGGTAGATTTCATAACGTGTCGGTCTTCTTTCGTTGAATTATCATCGACACATAACCAGTGTGTGACAAGGTCTATATCCAACCAATGATTTAAAAGTGAATGTAATGTTTCTTTAAATAAATCAAGTCGTTTACACGTGGTAAAGGTCATTAAGATTTTCTCTTTTGCAGTTGAAGTTGCAGTTGCAGTTGCTGGGCTTCCGCTTAGTGCCTTTTGTATATTTTTAATAACCGTTTTATTCAATCTCGTAAACTGTGCACGATTTTGTTTAAAGAGTATATTCCAAACTTCCAATGCATTCTTGTTATTGGTTAAATCATTGTGTTTACAAAACATTTCATCGATCGCGCGAAACAGCACCAAGGTATCTTTCTCTTTCTCCATCATCTCTCGATAACACAATAAATTATTCAATGTTGTTGTCAATTCATTTAACCCCATTTGCTGGTGAATAAGGACTTCTTTACAGCATTCATATCCACTTTGTTTATCATTAATGAAATGAGCCGAAATTGCATTAAAAAATTCCAAGCGATCCTGATAAAAATGCATATTGATAAAGAGTTTGTTTTCTAATTTTCGATTGTAATTCTTGAATTTATGATATAACGCATTCACTAAAATATACTGCTTTGATTGATAAAAATATTCAACCGCCAGAATGAGACCTTCAATGCGTTCAATATCATATTCCAATGTTTTTAAAAGATAAGGCACCGCTAAATCCATTTGTTTTTTCTCCTTATAAATCAAGCCAATTTCGAGTGCTGAATAGTATTTTTCTTGCTCCCAATGATTCGGTGTATCTAACACAATTTTATACCATTCGATCGCTTTATCGTGATATTTTTCACCGGCGTCTTTGTAACTACGTGCGCAATAAAAAGCATAACGGCCGGATAGGCCTTTGTCTGGTAATGCTAATTCAATCGGATAAGCTTTTTCTAAAATGAGTGCATCGTCGTAATATTTTGTTGGGTTTTGGCTACGATTACCTGTGCGACCGGATTCAATATAATAGTCACCGCCTACTGTAACATCGGCGCCAACAGGCTCCATATTTGACAAAAACTCGTGCAATACTCCTTTGAATTCCCAGCGTTTGTGGTTGTTAACAAGTAAGGGCCTCACATATTCAAACCCTTTACCGATTTTCAGCATATAGCGGTCAGCGTGAATACCTCCTTGCTGTAAAAAAGGCAACTTGAAATCACCCATCATATTATCATCTGCATCAAAAATAAGTAAATAATCTGTTTTATCATAGGCACATTCTAATGCTTTTGAACGATTATAACCAAAATCTCTCCACTCGTGCGAAAATAATTCACCGGGAATACCTTTCTCTAAGAAAAAATCACGGATAATTTGCTGTGTATTATCAGTCGAACCTGTATCGGAAATAACCCAATAATCAAAATTAATATATTTACTCAGGTTATTTAATGTGGAGAGAATGACCTTGGCTTCGTTTTTTACAATCATATTCAAACAAACCGTTTGTCGTTGTTTTTTGAGAGATTCGGTAATAACCAAATTCATAATGTATTTAATAGAAATAACACTTTAAATATTATTTATATCGGTTTATAAATAATAGTTTATTGGTCAACATCACCTTCAAGCTCGAGTTCTGATTCGATTATGATTTCATCGCCACCAATTTTGCAATCCTTATTGGTATACTTATCTAAATAACGATAAATCCGATTGATATCTAATTTTGTTATTTCATAGGGTTCAAACATCGCATATATTTCGTCATCAGGATGCTTCATTCGTAAATCCAAGAAAAAAGAAAAGGTATCTTTTTTGTCTAAAGAGAGTTTCTGGCAGAGATCTTGGATAAAAAGCGAGTTATTATACTCCGTGCTGTATTTGGTTAGCACTTTGGTGAAGCGAATATCATCTGGATTCGCATTGGCTATATTTTTTTTCGGTTTGGTCTGAATCTCGGAATGAAAGAGTTTATTGCACGAAAATGTTTTAATTAAAGAACTCATTTCATTGAACTGCCAAATCTGTTTTTGAAAAGTAATGCGATCAATAAAATCAGCAAAACATATTTTATCTAGAATTTTTGTATACAGCGGTATAGATTTATTTTTATGCTCTTTCCCAATAATATCGATAATATTTTCGTGCCACAATAGTCCTACAATCGTACGGTCTGTATCATTCATTATATTCGTATGATCCGCAATTGAATATGAATTATTAAATAATTTTTGTGTTATTTCTTTCGTGTCTTCATTATAGGATTTGGTTTTAAAAATGTTTTGTATGATTTCATTTTTAAGAATTGTATGATGTTTTTTATAAATATTATTGATCGAGTTGAGTTTCCTTAAATCCCCTTGTAAATAGTTAACCATATTGGCAATAATCGTATCCTCTAGCGAAGGCATCGATAATTTCAAAATGGTTTGTATTTGTGCCGGCGCCGGACTTTTCAATTCAAACACATTACAGACTTTCATTAGTTCTTTGATTTTTTTGTCAACGTGATAACTACTAATACAAATAATCGGACTGAATGATAATTCTTCTACTTTCTGTTTTTTTGTTTTTTTGGGTCGAATAATTTTGATAAGTGAATTGATACCACCTTTATCTCCATTATTCATTCCGTCAATCTCATCCATAATGATGGCAATAGGTTTGGATTTTTTTTGCAATAGACTAACCACACTTTTATCCGACATATTGTTTTTGGTGATGGTATCAATAATGGTTTTGTTTCGTATATCCCCTGCATCGTATTTTATAATATCATATTTAAGTTCATTTAGCAGGTTTATTACAAATTGGGTTTTGCCACTGCCCGGTGCACCATAAATATATATTCCTCTTTTTAATGCAAAATTATATTTATTTTTTTCAAATTGTTGTAAAATACTTTTTATGGCATTTGAAGTGGCTTCTCTATTCAAAATAGTATTATAGTTAATAGGATAGTTAATAGATTGCATTAGTAAACAATATATTAATCCTTTTATATTAAATTAATCTTTATTTAAGTTCTACGATATATAATTGGCTTATGCATTAGACGGACACGCATCTACATTATCACTTATACCATCCCATGTTAAATTGCAACTTCGTGCCCATTGATATTTTGCACACATACCAGCTGTGCCAGCAAAATTACCTTGAGTAAAATCCATATTTGTATTTTTACACGTGGGATTACCTAATTTCATTGAATTAACGCATAAATTTCCCGAGACATCCCAGTAGTCTGGACAATTAGCAATAACCGGTGGATACTTGGAATTGTATTTTTGCCGATAAAGGGCGATTCCAATAACACATAGAGCGATGATTAAAATAATAATAGCAACGGTTGATACTGTTTTCTGAAACATGACTGACTATATATATAGATATTCATTTTTTTTCTAAAAATATATAAATAAATTTTCTTTTTGATTTATATATGAATAGTACAAGTAATGGTAGAGTAAATATATTAGGTCCAAACAGTGATGTTCGTTTTTCAATGAGTGATAAAATTCCAGTCGATAGTAAGAATTATTCCTGCCGCGAGGTAATGACAGGTAACTGGTATGATACTGAATTATCAAATGCATTTTTTAGTGGAAAAAATATTCAAATATTGCAGAACGGTATTCGGGCGGGTGTTTACCATAAGTCTAATCAACAGTATGTTGTTGGTGAACAAAATATGGATGAACTACAGATTATTATGCGTGGCATTTTTCTACAATATGCTAAAAATCAGCCAACGAATATTGCTCAACAAATAAATGACCTAAATAAAATTGTCTTAGATTACGCCGTCGATCAAGTGTGGAGTGAAGCGGAAGGTTATATGAAATATAAGAGAGATGCGAGCACTATGTGGGTTCCGTTGACTATGCCTATTCTCTCTTATAGTAATGATAAACAGCTGGAACTGAAGAAGTGGTTTTGAAAAAGTGTAAGTTTTGCGGCACTTTTTCAAAAGTGCGAATAGAATGTTTTGCGGCACTTTTTCAAAAGTGCAAAAAAATTGAAATGCTTTTATAATTTAAAGAGATTGTAACAACACAAAGTAACCAATCACAATGGCTAATACATCTAAACCCGTCTTTAACTGGGCTTCCGTCGCAAAGGGCAAACCGCAGACAATAACACAAGTTGAAGCCGAGAAGGCAGCGCTCAAAGAAAAAGCAGAGCGAGAAAAGGCTGAGCGAGAGCGCTTAGCGTGGGAGGCAGGTGCGCCCTTGCGAGCACGCCAAGAGGAAAAACACTTGAATGATATTAAGCAAGCGAAAGAATATGCTGAGAGGCAAAAAATATATCAAGCCGAATACGACAGGAAATTCAGAAAGGAAGGAGGGTGGCTGCCGGGGTTGTGGCCTACCTCATACGATGTACCAAACGAACCACGCTTATCTGTTCCCACGCACGTGAATGAACGCGCACGTGATTGGACCGAACGGGCCTTGGCGAGCTGGTGGCAAGAGTGGGAAAAATGCAATACCGTGGAGGCTTTGCGTATGGCCTTCATCAATGCGTTCGTGCCGTTTGTCTTTGAGGACGGAACCTACAGCAGGGGCTTAGACGAGTTTAAACACTGGGAAAGGCAAAAGTGCGAAGTCAAGGAGGGCACTAGCGCTGAACGCTATTCCCATTTGCTCAAATGGGTCAAAGCAATTGAAGCCGACAAGCCCTATAGGAATAAACTGTGGGTGGCGTGCAAGAACATCACCTTTGAGAATTGCTTGTGGGCAATGAATACGGAAGCGAGAACCTTTCGCGCGATTGACAAACTCTGTCCTGACTTAGTAATTCCAATCACCGGCTTCTTACAAGTGGAAGGTAAGCTTGTAACGTGGCTCGCAGACTTCACCAAATACATCCCTTACAAGCACGACCCCAAGCCGAAGAGCAAGCAAGCCATTGAAGCTGAAGCCAAGCGACAAAGAGATGAGGATGAGAAGCTAGGCAGGATGATGGAGGACGACGACGATTATTAGGAGAGAAAAAGAATAAATGTTTAATAAAAGAAAAAAATATTTTTTAACTTTTTTATTCGTCTCTCTCTCTTTTTTATTCGCCTCAGTCTTCATCGCTGTCTTCATCTTCTTCCGCGTCGTCGTGTTCTCCCGCGTCATCACATCCAATTGCGTTTGAATGTACGTGCTTAATTCTGGCGATTTCTTCTTTTGACGCCAGCCGGTTTTCTTTCAGAAAGATATCCACTTTGTAAGAGAGCCGTTTCAGATTGTCTGGATTGATATTTTTTGCACCAGATATTTCGATAGCATCATCTGCATTTTTAACGCCTTTTCGAGCCATTACAAGATAATCCGTCCACTTTTTTACCACATCACTTATGATTGTTTCACACGTAAGACAATCATAAAGCATCGGGCCGATATACTTACCTACAGTTAATTGTCCCTTCTTTTTTGTTTTGCTGATAAGTGTGAATTCCTCATTTGCCGCTTCAAAGATATCAAACACAGGCGTAAGCACACTAATCATTTTCGAACGATCAATTGGCGATTGGTCATCAATTTTGTCTTCTTGGCGAGTGAATGATTTTGTTATATAATGAACACCATACAACGCGCCTGATACGATCGCCACCGCATTTGCCAATTTGCTTCGTCCATTATTGTCTTTACCTACCGTATCATAAAATAATTCTGTAATGCGTTCGCGGAGCGGATACTGGGTATCATTCAGGAAGGCCATCGCTTCTTTTACTAACGGCGAATCTTCTTCGGACATGGCATAGAGTTGGCCGTCTGAAACCATTATGCTTTTGTTTAGCCGACGGAACAGTTCGCGTTCTTGCTTTCGGGTTAAATTCTTCATAACGACTTGAGTAATCGGGTGCATACACACTTTCATATACTCGGAATCCGTTAAATCTCTTACTTGTCGCTTCAAAATTCGTTGAAACGTCGTAATGCGATTTCCGCCTTCCATTACGTATCGTATCTCAACATCATTCTCGATTCGCGAAGAACATATAATCGGAGGTATGTAATAACCCTTTAGTATACTATCGAGGCAGTTCACCTGCATATCGTTGTTCCAGACATATGCACGATTGCGACGATGGATTTGCAGTGTCTTGGTTGGATCGTAATCCTTTGTATTAATTCGGCCAGCGAAATTTTTAGTGAGCGCAAGAAGATGGGTTGGGTATTGTTCGGTGACAACATTATCCTGATCCATTTCAAGTCTTGGTCTTCGAGTTTGCATTATTTTTATCGAACTAATTCATTTCAATTTTTTATTTTAAAAAAAATTGAATTACTTTTTATAAAAAACATAAACTTTAAATAAAGAAAATGGCACTCATTACCAACGAAAACGTGAACGAACTCGTGAAAATGTATTTTGAAGTGCACCGACGACCAAATACTACTTTCAAAGAAAAATGTAAGCTGATGTATGAAAGCCAAGCAGGCAGTGGTAAGTTGAAGATGAGCGATATCTATCATATCTTCTGGGCCATCCGGATATTGAGCGAAACAGGTAAGTATGACAACGATGATATTGAATTTCAGGTTAGAAAAAATCCAATCTTTGCCGAAATACCGACGGATGATTATGATGACAAGCTTGCAGCAAACGATAAGCACGCAACGCCGGAGCAAGCAACGCCGGAGCACGCAACGCCGGAGCAAGCAACGCCGGAGCAAGCAACGCCGGAGCAAGCCAACGAAACCAAGCCTAAACAAGTGGCTTTACTACGTCAAGCTATAGAGAAATACCAATAGCCAGCCTATTATCAGGCCAGCAGCTCAAGATGGGTGGGTGGGTCGGTCAATCGGGTGCAAAATTATAAATAAAAATATAAAAAAGATTGAAATAATTTTTTTTAAGTGTAAATAATAATAATAAAGAAATGCCTTCGTATAATCTCTCAGGTGAACGGATTGCAGGGCCAAGAAGAAATGCCAATGGTGGTCAAATCGGTTGTGGTGGTAATCCAAATGACGAATGTTCTTGCGGCGCTTGTATTTGTTGCAGTGGTTTCATTATTGGTATATTAGTAATTATCTTGAAATATGCTTAAATTAAAAAAAAATTGAAATACTTTTCGAAAAAGAAACAAAGGTAACATCAGTTGAACGAAACAAAACGAAACGAAACGAAACGAATATAAAATGGCACAAGTAACCAGCTGCACCGCTGCAGAGAAGAAGTTATTCTTACCCCCTCGTCTGGTGGGCTATATTGGCAGTTTTATCAAAGCCAATTTTGATGCCAACCTCTTACTCAATATGTATAAAGCGTTTGAGTTCATCACTTATGAGGGCGACGAAGATCCACTGGGCTGCTATAAGACCAATGTCCAATCCTATATCGCCGGATTGGCCGCGGATGGGGTCATTTTCGATGAAAACGATTATGAATACGAATTGAACCCACGCGAGGTTATGTATCTCTTCGACTGCTTTCATTGCGAAGAGTCGGTCATCATCTATGGCGGAGAGATCTGTGAAAATTTCGGTGATGATATCTGGTTAGTAAATAGCGACAGTATACGACATATTGACAACGAATTTATGGACTGTTCCCAATTTACCGAGGAGCGGTTAGCGTTGCCTTATATGGGTATTCAGCACGGCCTCTCCACTGAGTTGAATATTAAAATGTATAAATACATTCGGCTCTTGGAAGAAGCGTTGCGTATGAAAAGCGCCGGTTTGATTGCATATATGCGAGACAAAATTATCATTACGCCGGATATGGTATTGTATGTCTATATCAAACACAACCATCAACTGTACGCGCCGGATTGGTATTCACTCGCGTCAGACGATATGTTACTGAGCTTGTGTAAAGATTTTGGCGTCTTACCGGTGGTGCTAGGGATGGCCATTAATGGGAAGCACCCTTATTATATAGGCTGCGAAGACGCTTTAAACAATGTGATCCGTTACAATTTAGAGGTCGTGAAAAAGATCGTGCCGGACCACATTAGCCCTCATTGTCGGTTGGTTCCATTTGAGGTTACTTATGACGATTATGACGGTGACACGCGTTTCTTCGACTTGTTAACGCCATATGAGTATTGGCAGATGACTTTTAAAAACGAAGTCCAAGTATTCATAGGTGGGGAAAAAAATAGAAAGATAGAAATTGTAGGATGTCAAGAGGCAGGGGATTATTTGTGTCAATTGGAATTGGAATAAACATTTATATGAAAAAAAAAAGAAAGGTTTCAGCCTTTTTTATTTTTTATATACAGCACGAATAAATGTATCTATATCTCCATCTAATAAAGGTGTATACTGATGTATTTTATCATCAGGCCAGTCCCACCATTTAATTTTTAATAAAATTCTAATTTGTTTTTTATTAAATTTATATTTGATTATCTGTGCAGGATTTCCATAAATAAAACTATATGGCTTAACATCTGATGCAATATAGCTGTTATTTGCTATGTTCACTCCGTCACCAATTGTAATACCTGGCATAATAGTTACATTAGAACCAATCCAAACATCATTTCCAATGGTTACTGAACAAGAACAACTGCTTAATGGTATTATCCATTTATTATTTTTTGTTATAATACTTCCTCCATTTAAATAAATATTTACATTTTCCCCAATAGTGCAATAATTTCCAATAGCCAGTTTTGAATCTTTTGTTCCCCAGTGTATTATAGGGTCACCTGTTGTGTTTTTGCCAAACATTGTCTTATATTACTTATAGTATAATTTATACTATAATTTATAAATAAATAAATAAATAATAACTCAAACTTAGATCAATTTTTATTATTAATTGAGAGAATTACAAATCGAAAGTTATTTTTTTTTCCTATCTCTTTTTATCTCTTTTCTAAAAAATTGAAATACTTTTTAGAAATAAAGTAAAGGTAACCCCAAACAAACGAAAGCAAACCAAGTTTTAAAATGAGTCAATCTGTTGAATTGAACGCTGTTGTTGAGTTGAACGCCGTTCTTGTAGAGAAAGATGTAAAAGTTAAAAAGATTAAGATTAATAAAAAAAAGAGTAAACCTGTCGTCGTTGTTGAAGTACGCCAAAATAGCATCTGGATGCATACGCGCCGAATCCCGAAAGAGAAACCAGTGCCCATTGTATGGGAGTATGTGGAAGACATCTCTGACGATGAAAACGATACGCCAGAAGCGGCAGGCAAACAATTATCCGTGATGAAAGAGGTCGAGACCTTCGACGAAACGCAACAGGGGGCAGATGAAACGCCGCAACAGGGGGCAGATGAAACGCAACGCGACGCATATGAAACGTATTTTGCCGATTTGCAACCCGCTGGTTTCTTTCTCACTTGGGCCGATCCGAAAAAGTTTCAAGTACACTCGGAACAGTATGCTCCGTTTGTGTATACTCCGACGACGGTATATCCGTATTAATAAACAATTTAGAAAAGAAAAAAAGAAAGGTTTCACCCTTTTTTAATTTTTTCTTGTTTCTTGTTTATTGTTTCTTTGTTGCATACCTATTTTTACTTCTTTTTAATGACACCTACTTTTTTGGGTTTTGCACTAGGCTTATCTGTACTGGCCGCGGCGTTTGCACCCACTGCGCTTGCACCCACTGCGTTTGCACCCACTGCGCTTGCACCCACTGCGTTTGCACCCACTGCGTTTGCACCCACTGCGTATGTCTTCACATACTCTGCTTTAAGGACCGCTAGTTCATTCAGCCAGAGCTGTGTTTCGGTAGTGCCTTTCAAGTTCTGCAACTCTCCATTCTTTCTATCCCGTTCTTGCATAATTTTATTCACATTCTCTTCCGTCACACTATCCATCGGCAGCCGCACCAAATACTTATAATCGGTGTCTTCGTCTACCACAGTATAGCCACGGGTTTTCAAGATAGCAGAGACTTCGGCTGTTTTCTTTTTGCGTAAGTCTAAGGTATCTTCCAACAATTCACTAATGAACCGCGCCTTATTCGACAAGATACTTGATTCTTTTTCTAAGGCTACCACTTGATGCGCTTTGCGTTTAATGTAATAGTCCATCCGGACTTGCATATAGCGATCAACCAATTCTTCGACCTTACCACATTTGATGAGTTTTTCTTTTTCATCAAAGACGTGCATATTCGTCGTGGAACGGGTTGTATACAATTTCAAGAGTTTTTCTAAGGCTGTGCACCCACCTTCACTCTCGCCAGCTGGTTCCATTTTTAACTCACTAATGACACCCGTTGCAAAGGTTATAGTAATATCGACGGTTGTATCTGTGCTCATATCCGTATAATCTTTCACTTGCTGGGTCGCGGCTTTGGCTTTCTTGGGTTTTTTCTTTTCGTCGCTACTGGCTTCTTTGGCTTCGACTGGTTTCGCATCAATCAATTCTTCAATATATTTCTTATAGTCATCGGTCCATGTGCCAACAGGTAATTCCGTAATACGCACTTGTTTATCGGAGAGAATTTGATAGACGCCTTTAATCAAATACTTAGTCTCGGAGAGAGGAATAATCTGCCCCTTAAAGCCGGTATAGTAAGGCAGTAACACTGGCATAAGATTCTCACCAGATAGGCGTTGATAGACATAATCGATGATGGACAAGGGATTATAATTCATAATATCCGTGCTAAATCCCGTGCCGATACCTTTACCGCCATTTACTAGCTGCATCGGAATAATCGGCACATAAAACATTGGCTCAACCGGTGTGCCATCATCTTCGAGGTATGTCAAGATCGGGTCATCCGCTTCGGGGAAAATTAACCGCGTCAATTTATTGAGTTGGGTGCAAATATACCTTTCCGAAGCCGCATCATCACCACCTTGCAACCGTGTGCCGAACTGACCATTAGGCTCAAGTAGGTTGATATTATTCGAACCTACGAAATTCTGGGCCATATTGATAATCGCACCATACAAGCTTTGCTCACCGTGATGGTAGCGACTTTTTTCCGAGACCGAACCGCCGAGCTGAGCGACTTTGATTTCATTTGTAAGCCGCCGCTCCAAACACGTAAAGAGAATTTTCCGTTGACTCGTTTTCAAGCCATCAATTCCATTCGGAATCGAACGCTCACAGTCGTATTTGGAGAAATGGATCATCTCTTGGCCAATAAATTCTTCATAATGCACCTCGGCTTTATTGGTGTCTAGGTAAAGTGTACGGTCATAATTTTCTAACCATTCTTTACGGTCGGCGGCACGTTTTTTGTTAAAGACTTTATCAATTGCATCGCGGCTTTGGTCACCAGTGCTGACAAAATTGACGATTTTTTTATTGGCAAAATACTCTTTGAATTCTTTGCCGGTGCTTGTGCCTAACCCTTTGTAATATTTAAAGCTCCAACCTTTCACACTGTTAGCTGCTTTCCATTGCTCGTACTCTCCGTCATTGTAGAAGAGCTTTTCTTGTGTGCCTTTTTTGGCCTTGATGATCGGCGTGTTCATAAAGCCGATGAAGCCGGGAATGGCAAGCAAGGAAGCCCACTCGGAATCAAAGAGATTAATACAAAGCCCTTTGATATGACTACCATCTAAATCTTGGTCGGTCATAAAGAGGACCTTACCATACCGCAACGATTTCTTGGCTTCGTCGGGTGTATATTTTTTACCGGCTTCAAGACCAATAATTTGTTTGATTTCGTGTATTTCTTTCACCTCCGAAATACGTTTGGCGGCTTCACCCCGCACATTAAAGAGCTTACCACGGAGCGGGTAAACACCGATGGTATTGCGGTCGGTTGTTGAGAGCCCACTCATAATACCGGCCTTGGCTGAATCTCCTTCACACAGAATGAGAATACACTTGTCACTATGAGGGCCGCCGGCATCATTGGCATCCACCAGCTTGGGAATACCTCTGACGGATTTACTTTTGACACCATCTTTGACCTTTATAGCCTTACTTGTTTTTGCGTCCGTGAGCGCGCAGGCCGCATCCATTATCCCGAGTTTGGCCGCTTTTTCAATGAACTTGTCACTGATTTCGCAGCTCGACCCAAAACACGGCACAGCTGTATTCATATAATCCTTGGTTTGGCTATCAAACGCCGGATTTTCAATAATACAACGCACAAAGAGGAAGATTTGTTCTTTGATCGTATTCGATTTCACATCAACCTTCTTCTTCTGCTTGATAAAGGCTGTCATTTTTCGGATAAACTGGTTTAAGATATAGTCAACGTGCTTACCACCTTTACCTGTGAAAATTCCATTCACAAACGAAACTTGGGTAAATTCTTCTTTGGGTGCCATACACACAACATATTCCCACCGCTCATTGGCTTCCTCGTGCACCCGACTGGTGACAGCTTTATCCCCAACATATAAATCCACATAGTGGAGGAAATTCTTGATAGGCACGAGTTCGCTATTGTATTTGACTTTGACGGTTTTATCTGTCACAGCCGCCAAATCAAAGACCCGCCGCTTTAAAAGCGCCAACATATCAGGCGTGAGACCTTCTAAGCCCATCTTTTTATAGTCTGGTTTGAATGAGATGAGCGTGTAAGGTTTTTTTGCACATTTTGTGACAGATGGTATTTTAATCACATTCAAATTATCTTCAAATTCTTGCACATACTTTAGACCGCGTTTATGATCAATCGTTTCGATCTTGGCCCAACTCGACCAAATGAAAGCAAGTTTGATACCGAAACCATTTTTTCCACCTGTGGTTTTCTTGGCTTCTTTGTCGTAATTGGTCGATGTACGCAAGTGGGCAAAGATCAGCTCGGGTATCCAGAGATCTTCATCTGGATGTTTAGCAACATCAATACCATTCCCGTTGTTATAGATGGTTATTAGACCATCTTTTTCATCAATCGTCACATCAATCTCGGTGACAGGCAAAGTATCTTGCTCTTTTCCGGCTAACACTAGCTCTTGCATCCGCACAACATGGTCACGTGCATTAACCAACGCTTCATCAACGATTTTATAGAGACCCGGTACTATAGATACTTGTTTGTCGACAATCGACCCCGAATCAGCTATAAACGTATCCACGTCGGTCACCGTCATTGAACCTGTATATGTATCTGGTGTATCCAATACATGCTGTTTATCGGTTTTTCTTTGATATTTTTTTGCCAAAACGATATTGGACGGGCTGCTATTGCCGCTGCTTGTAGCTTTCTGCGATTTCGCACTGGTCGCTTTCTGCGATTTCGCACTGGTCGCTTTCTGCGATTTCGCACTGGTCGCTTTCTGCGATTTCGCACTGGTCACTTTCGTCATATTAACGGAATCCATTTTCTTCTTTCTTTTAATATAAAACTATTTGTATAAATCATTTTTCAATTTTATTTTTTAATATATATATGTCATTTGATAATAGTTATAATTTTTCTTATACTGGCGCAACACAATATTGGACAAAACCACTCGGTCTAGCATCAGTCTATTTCGCTATAAAAGGTGCCGGAGGCGCAGGTAATTCTTTCTCTTCGTCGGGTGGAGGCGGAGCTTATGTATTTTCCAATTATATTTATTTAAACCCGAATTATACTTATCCGGTTCAAGTTAATGTCGGTTCAGGTGGGAAGCCACCACCCCTACAAACAGGCGGCTTAAGTATTGGTGGCCAAGATGTAAGTGGCGTTTCTTACAGCAATGGCGGTGATGGTACGACTTTAAATGACCTGCAAAGTGGCGGCGGCGGTGGTATGTCTAGCGTTTTTTATATGGATGTTTATGGCAACCAAGTCATTAAAGTGGTTGCGGGTGGTGGGGGCGGTGCAGGAAATAATAACGGTATGGTTGGTGGCGATAGCGGAAGAATAGGTAGTACCGGTGGAGGTCTGGGTGGCGGGGAAGGCGGCAATACCGACGGAAATGGCAATGCTGGGGTGGGTGGAGTAAATGGCGGTGCGAATGGTTATAATTTTGTAGATAGTAGTTACAATGGGTCCTATAGCTTTATTGGTGGTGCCGGTGGTAGCGGTGGTACTTTTGCAGGTGGAGGTGGGGGTAGTGGGTATGGGGGTGGTGCAGGCGGCAAGCAGGGCGGTGGCGGCGGCGGCGGCTCTTATGCTTCACCTGCCGCTCGAAATAGTTTTATCACAGGTGGTGGCGGAAAAGGTGGTGGCATAAATCAAGCGGGCGCCAATGGTAGTGTCCTTATTTTCTGGAATGTCCAAATCGTCACACCGGACCCTATTGTTTCAATGTATATGTTAAACAGTCATCATACGTGTAAAAGTAGTTATGTAGCACCTAACCAAGCACCTGTGGCAGCCAATGTTATAACATATAAAACACCAAGTTTATCTTTTTCCAACTCGGGTGTGATTGCCATTACTAACAATCTTTATATTATCTCAGATGACAGCATCTTATATGCATTTAATAGTGATTTAAGCTTTCGTTGGGCCTTTCCCTCACCCAGTAATACTCTATTTATTGGCACACCTGTAATTAAAGGCGACGGGACAATGTATATAGGGGCGAAAGCGACCACGCCAACCGGTAATAATTATTTGTACGCCATTATTGATAGTGGTACTGCAGCAGCTCAAAATGGTGGCGCTGTATTCAAATGGGGGAATCCATATCTCCTAGATGGCGCGCCGTCGATGTCACCCGTAATTGATTTAAGTGGTATCATTTATATTGGCACGGACAATGGCTCGATTTATGCCATTAGCGATGGTTACAGTCAAGGGGCACTTTTATGGAAATATCCTGTGACACCTTACGGCTATCCGATTGTTGGCACACCTGCGTTTGATTTATCGTATAATAGACTATGTTATAGCACCTATAACCAAACGGCACAGAGTTCAACTATCTATGCAATTGACCTATCCTTGAATAATATTGCGCGACCCACCCCATATTGGTCTCAAACCGCACCAACACCGAATGAAATCTATGGCACTCCATCCATTGACAATAAGGGTATTGTTTATGTGAATACATCTCTCGGTAATGTGTATGCGTATGATACGAGTAATAATGGCAATCCGCTTTGGTCACCTATTAGCGTAAACGATGAGAACTTGTCTTCGATTGCCATCGGTAGCGATAACAAACAGATTTATTTTACATCAAAAAATGCTTTAAATGTAATTGATAGCTCGAATGGTATCCTTGACTGGAAATATCCTATCGTACCGACCGCAACAACTAGTGTTGTGAATAATTCGATTCCTGTCATCGATGCCAATAATATGGTTTATTTTGGCGGCCGCGATAAGATTTTACATTCACTGAATCCGCTCACACGAAACTATAATTGGAAATATACTACCGGTGGCGAGGTGCTATCTATGCCGATTATTAGTAATACAACTAGTCTGTATTTTGGTGCCAATGATGGCAAAATCTATGATATCTCTGGTAATGGACCCGCAATACCCACCGCTGCACCTATTGTGCCAATGTATATGTTAAACCCACAGCATACTGGTATCAGTGCTTACGGTGGTCCTAGATCAACACCCACGATAAAATGGTCGACCAATTTTGTCGCTGGTAATCTTTTTGTCTTACCTTCGATTTCGATTGATTCGGCTGGAACACTTTACATCGGGTCAAATACTGGCTTTGTGTATGCATTTAGTTCTACCACCGGCGCTTCCATTACAGGATGGCCGGTGAAAGTAACTAGTAATCCGAATAGTGCCCTTTTAAATTCACAAAATTCAATGTATACCACACCAGCAATAGCACCGGATGGAACCATTTATATTGGCTCGAATGAAGGTTATCTTTATGCTTTAACGCCCGCTGGGCGCGTGAAATGGTCTTATTATGCGGGCTATCCGTTGCAATCTTCGCCGACACTGGATGCCGGTGGAAGTATTTATTTTGGTGCGGGTTGTAGTGTCTTTGCACTAGGTGATGCGGGTTATCGGGCTTACCCGAAATGGTTAGCCCCTTTTGCCACCGACTCTTTGGTCAATTCATCACCCGCTTTAGGCCAAAATGGCTACCTCTATTTTGGCTCGTGTGATGGGTATTTGTATGCGGTGGATAGTTTTACCGGCCTTTACAAATGGTCGTTTAATATGAGTTTACCCGATCCTGTGACTCATCCTATTTATACATCACCCACTGTCGATACTTATAACAATGTCATTATTGGTAATGGGTCTTCGATGGATGGCTCTTTGAATTATATCGATGGCGCGACAGGCACACCCATTTGGCAAATCTCATATGAACCACAGAATGGGCCTTTTTACAATACAGTGGCAGTCAATGGCGATGTGATTTATTTGAGCACGATTGCGTATGTGTTTGCGATTGATCGGCCGACAGGTAATGTCAAATGGAAATTCCAAAAAGTGAACTTCTATTATACATCGCCTATCGTGGACGCGAGTGGAACTATTTATTTTGCGTCAATAAATGCGCGCACCTCCCACGGAACCGTGCATTCGGTGATCGATAACGGTATGACTTACGTCGAAAATTGGAGAATGGATACAGGTGTGGTGGAACGTTTAGCGCCACCGGTATTAGGAAGCGATGGAACTCTTTACCTAAGTTCGACTGGAAATAAGATATATGCCTTGCGCTAGCGAAGTAGAGACTAGCGAAGCAGACACTAGCAAATAGCTAAATATACGCTATTATACTCTAATACAATTTATAGCATTATAGTATAAAATGTCTTGGCGAACGCCGCCGATGAGTTTGACCATAACCAGTGTACCTAACAATTATAGTACCGGTTTCACACTAAGCGGCATTACCGGTTCTTACCAAATCGATTGGGGAGATGGCAATACAGATGCAAATACTGCCACACATACTTATGTGACAGGCGGCACGTATACCATATTACTTTATGTGGCTTTGACGGGCCAGATTCTCACCTATAGCGGGATGACAAATAAGACCTATTTGACCAGTATCAATGCGTGGGGTGATTTGGGTGGGGTCACAACATTAACTACGGTTGGTGGTGTAGCCTTAGTCGCTGTGCCCACAAGTTTGCCGAGAAGTGTTACAAATTTATCAAGTATGTTTTCTGGTTGCTCGGTATTTAATGGTGATATCAGTCGCTGGAATACGAGAAATGTCACTTCGATGAACCGGATGTTTTTTAATTGCTTGGTATTTAATCGTGATATTTCTCGCTGGAACACAGGAAAAGTGACTAATATGTACCTGATATTTGAAAAATGTCCACTCAATCAAGATATTAGTCACTGGAATACAGGTGAAAACACCGATTTCAACTTTTTTTTACAGACAACAGGTAATTTTAATCAAAATTTGGGCAGTTGGGATATTCGTAAATATACTGTGTCTAGTCGTAATTTTTGGCAAAAGATTCAGTCTATGAGTACATTAAATTGGAGTCTAACAATTATGGGCTGGGCTAGTCAAACACCTTTACACGTTATAAATCTATCGAATAGTAATTTGTCTCTTTCGATATATGCTGTTGCACAAAGTGCCTATAATACCTTAGTTGCAGCTGGGTGGTGGTTTGATCCCGTCCCTACAATAATCGCAACCCCTGTTCTAGCCATTTCATACAATGAATCGCGCACACGAATTTATACATTAGGTAGCCCTATACTCTCTTATAACCCATCTTTGCTTGGCACTTATGATCACGTCGTATTTACATCCACACCAGCTCTATCCACCATCGGTTTAACGTTAGATGCCTCCGGTGTCATCAGTGGTTCACCGACAGTTTTAAGCAGTCCCACGATTTATACTGTCACGTGTAGCGCCTATGACGCTGGTAATGCCTTACTTACCGATGCGAGTTTCAATCTCACCTTTTCGGTTATTCCTGCGAACATCTCTTATTCGCCTTCCTCTTACTCTTTTTTTAAAAATATTGCATTGTCATCCCCCATAACACCAACCATTATAGGTGGTATTATCATTGAATCTTATTCAGTGAGTCCTACTTTACCAAGTGGCTTAGTTTTTGACCTTTCCGATGGTATTATCTCCGGCACGCCGATAGATGCGAGTAATACCGCCGTTTATACGGTTACGGCTACCGATACAAATGATCAACTGTATACTACTTCTGTTTCTTTAACTGTCGCCGATATTAGCTATGCGCCTGTGTCAACCTATGCATATTTATCCGATGTCTCCATTAATGTGATTAATCCCACCGTTTTTTCCTATTTGTATGATGCTTCCTTTAATTTCAGTCCTGCCCTGCCGACCGGTCTGGCTATAAATACTGTAACAGGTGATATCAGCGGCACACCAGTAAATGATGTATCACTCAACACCTATAATTTAACTGTCAGCACTTTTAGTAACTACAGTAAAACCATAGCTTTCCCCATAAAAGTCGTCGATATTAGCTATACGACATTGAATTATGCGTTTTTAAACAATACTGCAGTCAATCCCATTCAACCCAAGAATTATACCAGCTTACAAGATGCGTCACTCAATTTTGCAGGTGGGTTGCCGAGTGGTCTCGTGATGGATGCATCTGGCTCTATTACAGGTACACCTAGCGCGGGCTCGTATCGCGCTACGTATCCGTTAACCATTCGCACTTCTAATAATTTTACACCGGTTTATAGCAAGGATATACCCTTCACCATAACAGTTTCGGATATTAGCTATTCCAATGTGGCTTATCAATTCTTGTCGGATGTGTCGATCAACATCAGCCCAACCAGCTATTACGATGCCTCGATTAATTTCACGACGCCCTTACCAACCGGCATCTCGATGGATGCCTCAGGTAATATCAGGGGTACACCTATTGGTGATAGCGCCAAAGGCACGTATAATATGGTCATTTCTAGTGCGGACAATTATACTAAAACTATTCCTTTCACTATCGATGTGGTCGATATTAGCTACGCTCAGACCACCTATGGTTTTTTTAGCACCGTTGCAATAACACCCATCCAACCCAAGAATTATACCAGCTTACACGACGCATCACTGAATTTTGCAGGGGGCTTGCCAGGCGGTCTCGTGATGGATGCATCCGGTTCAATTACTGGGACACCAACAAGGGCCGCTGCACCTACATCCTATCCATTGACAATCCGGACAACGAATCAATACACACCGGTGTATAGCAAAGATATACCCTTCACGATAAGCGTAATATTTCCGTTGGAATTATTGCGTACGCCGATGAGTTTAACCCTAACCAGTGTGCCGGCCAATTATAGCACGGGGTTGAATATAGCCGATATTAGTGGATCCTATCAAATTGATTGGGGGGATGGCACCGTAATTGCAAATACCAGTACACACACTTATTTGACCGGCGGCACCTATACGATATTGCTTTATGTGGAAAAAACAGGCAGAATTCTCAGTTTTACTGGGATGACTGATACTACCTATTTTACAAGCATCAATGCTTGGGGTGATTTGGGTGGCGTGACTACATTAATCTTGGCTGGTTCAACCGCCTTAGTAGCCGTACCGAATAATTTGCCGAGAACAGCGATAAATCTCGATTATATGTTTACTGGTTGCTCGGTATTCAATGGTGATATCAGCCGATGGAATACAAGTAATGTGACGGGTATGTATTATATGTTTGATGGTTGCTCAGCATTCAATGGTGATATTTCTCGTTGGAATACTAGTAAGGTCTTTAGGATGTATAGGATATTTAATAATACCCCATTCAATCAAGATATTACTCATTGGAATACCGGCGCAAACACTGAATTCAACTTATATTACGGAACAGGCGCATTAAACCAAAATTTGGGCCGTTGGGATATTCGTAATTTTACACAAGTTACTGAGCAGACTCGTAATTTTTGGTATGGGCAATACGCGATGGATACACTAAATTGGACTTTAACATTTATGGGATGGGGTAGCCAAACGCCAATATATCCTTTAAATCTATCTACTAGTCGACTTATAACGATATATGATGTTGCGCAAAGTGCATATAATAATTTAGTCGCGGGGACAACCGGCGGTGGCGGGTGGTATTTTGGTACCCACGGCGTTGGTATACCGAATGTAACGGTAATACCAACCCCAGTTCTAGCAGTTTCATACAATGAATCACGCACACGGATTTATACATTAAACAATGCTATACTCTCTTATATTCCATCTTTACTTGGCACATACAATTACGTCGTATTTACATCCACACCAGCTCTATCCACCATCGGTTTAACGTTAGATGCCTCCGGTGTCATCAGTGGTGCGCCGACAGTTTTAAGTAGTCCCACGGTTTATAATGTTAAATGTAGTGCCTATAACGCAGGCAACACTTTACTCGCAGATGCCAGTTTCAATCTTACCTTTTCGGTTATTCAATCGAATGTCTTTTATTCCCCTTCCTCTTACTCTTTTTTCAGTAATATGGCATTATCCCCTACCATAACACCAACTATTACCGGTGGCGTAACCATTGTTTCTTACTCGGTTAGTCCTGCTTTACCAAGTGGCTTGGCTATTGATCCGTCCTATGGTATTATCTCCGGCACGCCGACAGCGGTGAGTAATACAACAGCTTATACCGTTACGGCTACCGATACAAATGATGAAGTGTATACACCTTCCATTTCTTTAACCGTCGCCGATATTAGTTATGCACCTGCGTTAACTTATAAATTTTTGGCAGATGTCTCTATTAATGTCATTCAACCCACGATTTTTTCCTATTTGTATGATGCTTCTTATAGCTTCAGTCCTGCCCTGCCGACCGGTCTAGCTATAAATACTGTAACGGGTGATATCAGTGGTACACCATTAACTGTTGCATCACTTAACACCTATAATCTAACCGTCAGCACTTTTAGTAACTATAGTAAAACATTTCCATTTACATTAAGTGTATCCGATGTGAGTTATTCAACCTTAACTTATGAGTTTTTAGCGAATGTCTCGATCAATACAATCACAAATCAATCTACGAATTACGATGCTTCGCTTAATTTTAGTCCACCGTTACCTGACGGCCTCCAGATAGATGCTTCAGGTACTATTACTGGCACGCCTTTGATCAATGTTTTATTTAATACCTTTAATTTGATAATTTCAACAGAAAGCAACTATAGTAAAACTATTCCATTCTTTATCGGTGTAGTGGATATTAGTTACACCGAAACAACTTATGCATTTATTGGTGATGTCTTATTAAATTCTATTATTCCAAACGATTTTGGTCTTTTGTGCAAGATGCGTCCATAAATTTTTATGGTGGTTTGCCAGACGGTCTAACGATGGATCAATTCGGTATTATTTCTGGAACTCCTATAATACCTTCACATCCACAAACATATGAACTCACTATCAGCACATCGTCTTTTTTTGCACCCGTTTATTATAGCAAATCAATTCAGTTGACATTTAGTGTCTCTGATATTAGCTATGCGCAGCTCGATTATGAATTTTTAGCGAATATCTCGTTCAACACTATCACTCCGACCTTAAATTACGATGCTTCCTTAAATTTCAATCCACCGCTACCGGATGGTATGACTATGGATGCCTCTGGTACTATTACGGGCATAGTTAACACCGATGTTCCGAGAAATAGTTATAATTTAACTATTAGTACCATAAGCAACTATACTAAAATCATTCCATTCAATATCGGTGTCGTGGATATTAGCTATGCGCAGCTCGATTATGCATTTCTTGCCGATGTTTCTCTCAATCCTATCCTCCCACTAAAATATACGAGTTTGCAAGATGCATCCATAAATTTTCTCGATGGGTTGCCTGACGGCCTTACCATAGATGCATCTGGTAATATTAACGGCACACCCATCAACGCGTCCGCTAGATCCATCTATCCACTGACGATCTCAACATCAACTAATTATACACCAATATACAGTAAACAAATGCCGTTTTCTTTTGGTACAGTCGATATTAGCTATACAAACCTAGTATATACATTTTTAGCAGACATATCAATTAATAGTATCTTACCGCGTAATTATACCGACTTATATGATGCATCCATAAATTTCCACGGTGGCTTACCATATGGCCTAGGGCTGGATGGTTCTGGTAATATCAATGGTACACCACTCAATATAGTACAACCGACTGTCTTTCCTTTAACCATTTCTACATCTAGTAATTATACTCCAATCTATAACAAAACCGTGCCATTCACAATAACTGTCGATGACATTAGTTATACGAATCTCAATTATGGGTTTTTGAATGATATCTCTGTAAATATTCAACCAAATCCATTGTTAACGAACTTATACGATGCATCTTTAAATTTTTCGAATGCATTACCAAGTGGTCTAAGTATGGATAATTCGGGAAATATTACTGGAACACCCAATCAACCTACAGCACCAACCGATAATACCTTAACTCTTAGTATTCCGGGCTACAGTAAAACAATACCATTTAATTTTACAGTATCTGATATTAGTTATGTCAATGTGACTTATGATTTTTTCTCAAGTGTGCCCATTCGCGATATTAGTGCCATCAATCCAATCGATATATATGGCGCCACTTTGAATTTTGCTGCACCAGCCGGCATAACAATCGACGCTTCAGGTACCATTCGTGGAACACCCATCTATTCAACTAATCAACAAGAGTTCGATTTAACCATTACGACAATCAGTAATTATCAAAAAACCATACCTTTCTTTATAACCGTTGCCAATATTTACTATAATGATATATTTTACGAGTTTTTATCTGATGTGCAGATTAATACTATTATTCCGAACACCAGCAATTTAAACAATGCAACTTTTAGTTTTAATCCAGCTTTACCAAACGGTTTAGTGATCGATCTTTGTGGTAACATTAGTGGTACACCGGTTAATCCAGTGGCAGCTGCTTTATATACATTGTCTGTAACTACGGTGAGTGATTATACAAAACAAATGCCATTTCAACTTATTATCGCAGATATTAGTTATGCGACTTTGAATTATGGGTTTTTGCTCGATGTGTTTATTAACGAAATACACCCGAACCCATTAAATACTTTATACGGCTCTACTATTGAGTTTGATGCCTTGCCTGCTGGGTTAACATACGATGCGATTGGCAATATTAGTGGTAATCCACAGTATGCAGCCGCGCCAACACCATATACATTAACCATCACCACACCAGATGCTTATCCAGATATTTACAGTAAGTCTCTTATTTTCACTGTAACCGTTTCCGATATTAGTTATTCAACCCTAAACTATGGGTTTCTCTCAAGTATCACCATCAATGATATTAGTTCGAACGTCAGCAACTTAATCTATGATGCTTCTTTGAATTTTACGCCACCCTTACCAGCTGGTCTCATTCTAGATGGGTCCGGTAATATTAGCGGAACGCCGACAAACGCAGTCGCTCCGGCAATTTATGATTTGACTATCACCTCTTCTAGCAATTCGGTCAAAACAATACCGTTCGAAATAACTGTTTCCGATGTTAGTTATGTCATATTAGATTTTGGTCTCATTGCCAATATAGCATTAAATGATATTACTGCAAATGTGCCGAATACGTTGTATGATGCCTCCTTGAATTTTAGCCAAGCTTTACCGGCAGGACTCCGGCTGGATGGCTCCGGTAATATTCTCGGTACACCACTTGAGACTGTTGCGCTTAGTGAATACAATTTAACCTTGACCTCATTCAGTAATTATACAAAGGTGTTACCCTTCCATTTCACTGTCTCCGATATTAGTTATACCACGCTAGATTATGGATTTTTGGCGGATATTGCCATCAATGATATTAGTGCAAACACGCCAAGCACATTATACGATGCCTCGTTAAATTTTACTCAGCCTTTACCCGTCGGTCTCACTTTGGATGGCTCCGGAACTATTCTCGGCACACCACTTGCGACAGCTGCACCTAGCCAATATGATTTAACCTTGACATCCTTCAGTAATTATACGAAGGTCTTACCTTTTCATATAACCGTCTCCGATATTAGTTATGCGACTTTAACTTATGAATTTTTAGCGGATGTGCTGATACGAGATATTAGTGTGAATGCGCCGAATGCAGTATATAATGCCTCGTTGAATTTCAGTCCGCCTTTACCGGAAGGACTCATCATAGATGGCTCGGGTACTGTTTACGGCACGCCACTCGGAGCTGCTGCACCAACCGAATACGATTTGACCTTGACTACATTCAGCAATTATACAAAAGTGTTGCCCTTTTATTTGACTGTCTCGGACTTGAGTTATACAACGTTAACGTATGGGTTTTTGGCCAACCAACTCATCCGAGATATTAGTGCAACCGATGCAACCACGTTGTATGGTGCCACTTTGAATTTTACACCCGATTTACCGTCCGGTCTTTCACTAGATTTATCCGGTACTATTACGGGTACACCCATTGTTACAGTCGCCCCAGCAAACTATGATTTAAATATCACTATATCGGGCTATCATAAAATCTTACCATTTAACTTCACCATCTCGGATCTCAGTTATGCCGATTTAACTTATGCTTTTTTGTCCGATGTATCGATCAATACAATTCAGCCGACGGTTTATAATGTTTTATACGATGCATCTGTAAATATCCAGCCTCCTTTACCGAATGGGCTAACCATCGATGCCTCCGGCACTATTCTTGGCACGCCAATCGGGGCTGCTCCGCCGACCACCTATACATTAACCATAACAACCTTAAGTAACTATACACGCGATTTGCCACTTAATTTGACCGTCTCGGACTTGAGTTATGTCGGCTTAACTTATGATTTTCTGGCGAATGTGCCCATTATTGAAATTCAATCCACCGACCAGAATTCGGTATACGGTGCTACCATCAGTTTTACACCACCTTTACCAGATGGTCTTGCGCTAGATGGATCAGGTAATATTAGAGGTGCAGCAAATAATGCCAGTGACCCTGCCATCTATCCATTGACTATTAGTGTGTCGGGCTATAGTAAAGCCATAAATTTTGCTCTAACGGTTTCCGATCTGAGTTATTCGGCGCTTGACTACATATTTTTAGCGGAGACGTCCATCTTACCAGTTATCCCGTCGATTTTTTCCAATTTACAAACATACACACTCACGCTTGATAGTGCTTTACAAAATGGATTGGTATTTGATCCTTTAACAGGTATATTTACAGGCACGCCATTAGTTTTAGCCAGTGAAGTCGATTATCAATTGACCGTCTCTTCGCCACTCAATGTCTACCAGAAAACAATGACGTTGGCTTTTATTGTGACTGATATTAGCTATACGGAGTTGTCTTACAACTATTTAGAGAACAATGAATTCTTATATACCCCATTCGAACTAAGGGGGTTTAATATTGCACCCAGCGTCTACCTACAAAATACATTTGGTTCACTTATCTTTACGCCAGCTTTACCAACCAATTTAGTGATTGACTTATCGTATGGCGTTATAACTGGCATACCCAATATTGCAGTAGAAGCTAATAATTACATTTTGACTGCCACAACGACAAGTGGTTATACCAAACAGGTTAACCTAAATATTCAAGTGGAAGGCTTTAGTTATATTATAAATGTGCCTCGACCGGAATATACATTCAATTTATATGACACTGTAACTATTCCACTGGAATTAAATGTAGGCGGTTATTCAAATTTTATCATATCACCACCACTACCGGGTGGCTTAGAATTAGATCTCATTACAGGAACCATATCGGGAAAAGTAAACTTATTTCAAGCCAATGAGATTAATTTATTTTTCATTACAGGCTTTAGAAATCCTAGCGTAACCGTTCCCATCATAATCAATATTATAAATCCTTACGCAAGACCTTGTGCGTATCTTTGTCCACCACCCATCGTCGTTGTACGGCAAATTGATACTATTAATACGCGTGCAATGCGTTTTTCGACATTAGCGCGCGTTGGCTTGGGTCAAACGCGTTTTATTACAAATTCGGGAACAAATATTAATGGAACCTATCAAGAGCCACCGAGAAATAAATTCTAAGCACCGAGAATTCTAAGCACCGAGAATTCTAAGCACCGAGAAATTATGAGAAGTTTAGCTTAAAAAATAATATATTTTCTCAATTAGATATATAAAATGGTGAAGAAACATATGAAAGCAGCTGATGGGATGTATCACATTCACGGACACAAATATGAAGTATTGGAAGGTTCGCGCGCTCAAGTGTGGCACGGCACTGCCTATAGAACCCCAGGCTGTTTGTGTAAATCAGAATTAATGATGAATAAAAATGGACGTATTGTATCGAAGCGCAAGCACACAACTGCCAAACGAGAGAAACGTTTAGTCAAAGCTGGGTTTTTAACGAAGAAAGGGCAATTCGGCTACATCAAGAAGGCGCACACGCACAAGCGCAGACATAGTAAGAAAGCTTAAAGCATCACTAAACCAATAAAAAATATATATTTTATAAATCAATATATATTTTATAAATCAATATATATTTTATAAATCAATATGCATTTTTATAAATCAATATGCATTTTTATAAATCAATATGCATTTTTATAAATCAATATGCATTTTTATAAATCAATATGCATTTTTATCAAAATAGCGTTTACTAACATTTAAATTCGTGCTATTTTGCGCGCTATTTTGCTTGCAATAAAAATCATATATATCATCACCTTGTAACGCTACCTTTTCTTGATATAATTTTAAAGCATTCAACACTTCTAGGCGTTTATTCCATAATTTGCATTTCACGTTTAAAATATATTTACTGTTTTCAATGACAACATCCGGATAAAAGTGCTGAATGAGATCGAGGATAAGCACTTCGCTCATATTTTTGCTTTGACTTGCCCAATTTTTAAAGAGCACACAAACTTCATCGATTTCTAATTCGTTTTCTTCCAACGTATCATTCTCTCCACATTCCATAATTGTTTCATCCCAAAATTTCAAAAATTGAGAGACGACCGGTAAATGAATACTCGTAATACCCTGAAAGGAATCACTGGATTCATCGTATTTTATCTTCGTTTTCAATAGTGTTTTCAACGATTCATAAAAAATAATACTAGGAATAGAAATCTCATCAAGGAACTTCTTCCAGAGAAAGATAATATTTTTCACATCAATTGAGGATGAGACACACGGAGTGAGCGATCTCTCAATAAAACTGTCGACAATAGTTTCGGGTGTATTTTTCGTCAAAAAAAGTGAATGTTCCACTAGACGTGTTTCGCTACAGTTCGCTAAAAAATGATCCGCATTACTATAGCGGGTGACATAATGAGCCGCTACACATAGAAAATCGAGCATATGCTTACTTAACACAGCTGGCACCGTTATTTTTCTGCGACCATACACGCCATACATTTTGTCAATGGCTAATAAACGACAGTCCTTGTAATTATGGTCATAATATTTGAATTTAATATTCGCGAAAATATTGGCTAAACCTAAGTAGGTATAACATTGATTCCCAATCTCTCGAATAATATCTTTCAAGGCCGGATTTAGAATATAAATAGTCGTGTTTTTCGAGGTAATGCATTCGCCAAGCATCACCAAAAAATATTTCACGTGGTTGCGGGTGGGAAAAATGGAAGGGCAAAGTGCATTGATGACAAACTGGATGGTGGCGGATTCCGGTGTCGCATTTAGTGGCGACCGCTCTTTAATACGCTTTATAATGTTTTTATTGACTTTATGCTTCCATTCGCGCAAACATTTCTCGGATGAGATGGTGCTCAATATTTGGTGTTGTATATCATCCTCACTATGAATAACAAAATGCAAGCCATCGTAATGTAAAAAAAGCTCGGTTTGCGATGTATAAAAATAGCGATTTTTTTGGAGAAAGCGCAACGTGAATTCATCGCGATTGGCAGTGAGCTGATTCCGGCGTTCTTCGCGCTGTTTTTGCACATCGATGGCATTTTCTAGTGCAGTGGGTAATAAATTTTCCATATAATTGATGAGGCGACCATAGACATACTCATTGTTACTGTATTTTTCTATCAGTTTATCTAAATTTGCGTGCATTTTTTGCGGAATATCCATATAATATTAATGATATCATATGGATATGTCTTTATATTATATATTATATCATAAAAGACTCTAGAAATAATGCCAATAACATTGGAAAGCGCCAACAACTCGCAGTTCGGTAAGATTTATTATACATACTCTCAAGTAGCATATAAAAACTAATTATTACGGTAATCCCGAGAAAGAATTGGAATAGATGCATTAAGGTAACTTTTTTAATATGATACATTTTTTTACTATATACATATATATATATTTCATGGCGCGTAGAACGATACGTCGGCGAATGACGAAGCGTGAGAAAATGACGAAGCGTAGGAAAATGACGAAGAGGCGAAGGAAGACGCAGGGGGGTACAAGGCCGGATAGCATTGAAAAAAGAAGAATGTCTCTATTAAAAAAATACAGAGACGATGCTAAAAAAATTATGGAAAAGAATAAAGCAGAAAATGAGTTTGGATTTGTTAAAACCAAAAGTATTGGACATAATATTGATGATATAGATGTGGATGATTATAACTACTCTATTGGTCCATATGGATTTCCTGAGAATGTTAGAAAAACATCTGGTAATTATGGTTTTCAAGTCGAAGAAAAAAATAGTTCAGGTATAAGAAAAAAGAGGGCTGCCGAAGAAGAAGAAGCCAAAAGGAAAGAAAAACAAATTATTCGAAGAGGTTTAATGAAAATAGACAAAGCAGGCTAAAATTAATAATTAATACGCACAGCATTTAAAGATTTTCCCTTAACCATAGTTATAAATAAAAATGAATAGTAAAAATATATTGACAATCCAAACTGTGCAAATTGCCCCCTTTCGCACTTTAATGACCGCCCTAAAGGATATTCTCTTGGAAACCAATATTACTTTTACCAAAGAAGGTATTAAAATTATCAATATGGACAAATCGCATACAATTCTTGCCCATCTCTCTTTAGAAGCCCAGAATTTCGAACTCTACGAATGTAAACTCGATAAGATTATTATCGGCGTCAATATGTTTCATCTGTTTAAGCTCATTAATACCATTGATAATGATGACACCTTAACGATCTATATTGAAGAAGCCGATTATATGGATGGAATTGTGCAATTTCTCGGCCTAAAATTTGAAAATGGAGAGATTAAGCAACATAAAATTCAGAAACTCCGTTTAATCGAGCCCGATAATGAAGAACTCGATGTGCCTGATGTAAAATTCTCCTCGGTGATTAATTTGCCATCCGCGGATTTCCAGAAAATCATTCGCGATCTCTCGTGTATCTCGGATAAGATCGAGATTAAGTCGGTAGCTACGGCCGATGGTGCGGAACTTATCTTTAAGTGCACCGGTGGATTTGCTCACGCGGAAATTCGGCGCGCAGAATCGGATGGCAATATGGAGTTTATCCAAAAGCAAGATATCAGTAAAATTATTCAAGGTGAATTTTCTTTGAAGAATTTGGGGTATTTTATCAAATGCACGAATTTGTGTAACCAGATTGAAATGTATCTCGAGAATGATTTACCGCTGATTGTGAAATACAATGTGGCGAGTTTAGGTGTGATTAAATTGGCACTGGCGAGTTTGCCTTCCTCTTAGGTTGGGGGACACCCCCACACCCACGATTCCGATATAACCATCAAGCACAATAATAATAAAGATATAATCTTGACTAATATGTCCCCCTAAAGCGGGGGCGTGGGGCCGCTTCGCATGCCCCCATAAATTAATATATAATATCAATACTATATATTAATGTATACACTACCACGCGAGAACAATAATAAATTTAATTTAAATTTAAATGAATCAAATTACCCTGTTCCCTTTACGTTACAAGTCACTGACCAAAACATTAAATTGTATAACAAGGCAAGTTCAGTTGACCTTCTCGAAGCAAAAGTGAGAGATTACACTAAAATCACTGCCCCCATTTTATTCACCGCTGGCTCTGATATGGCCCTGCATCTAATCATCGAAGTCTTGTATTTTCAGCGGAAAAAGCGAACTATCTTACTGCCACTCCCCACCTATACCCATATGCAGCTCTATTGTGAAAAATACTTTGAAACCGATTATTTGAAAATTCATATAGCCGGCAATAATGGGTTGGCTGAAATTTCCAAGACATTGTCCGTCATCCACTATGACATTATTTATATCGTAACACCCAACAATCCAACCGGCAAATCCTTTACGCCAAATGAATTAACAACCTTATTTAACCAGTTCCCCGAGACATTCTTTATCATCGATGAAGCCTATATTGAATTTTCCCCTTATACCTCTATTTGTGATTCTGTACAAAATTATGAAAATGTGGTTGTCACACGGACCTTTTCCAAACTCTATGGTTTGGCCGGCGTTCGCTTAGGCTATTTGGTCTGCAATGAGACCTTTTATAAAGAGTGTCAGCTTTTTCACAACCCCAAAGAGATTACCAGCATTGCGATTAATTGTGCATTGAATGTCTTTGAGAAGATGTATTACTATGAGACGATCATAAAGGAAACCGCTGCGGGGAAAGAAAAACTGTTGGCTTTAAATGCGATGGTCTTTCGGAATCCGATTAAACTCATTCCATCTGATGCGAATTTTTTACTCTGTGAGAGTGACGATAAAGCAAAAGTGGAGGACATTTTCAATCATTTTTCTATTTCGGTACGGAGTCGAAATGATTATTCGATTGAAAAATGTGTGCGGATAACGATTGGCAAGCCTACGACGAACAGTATTGTTTATAAGGCACTGAAAATGGTGGGTTCCGGCTTTTTACAGTATGATACCTTTTTTATCGATATGGATGAAACCATTGTAGATAACATTAATGCAACCGGCTTGGACCATATTCACTTTTATCCTGATAGTGTCAATCTGTTGAATTATTTATTGCGAGAGAAAAAGAAAGTATATATTGTTACGAACAATTGTCGGTATACTTCGGAGAAAATTTATGAGAAATTTATGGAGCACGGTGTAACCGCAGCTACTATTATTACACCTTTAACGCTAATTGCAAAGAAGTTTACTGGAAAGACGATTTATTTCTGTGGTAATGCAGAGCAAAAAAAGTATTTGAATTCAAAGAAGGTTAAACTATATGAACCGTTGGTCGAAGGCGAAGATATTGTCGATGCCATAAGCGAAGTCGATGCCATAAGCGAAGTCGATGCCATAATCTTACACGATATCTATTCTTTTAATTATGATTTTATTTTTCACGCCACGAAACTTATACAAACCAAGCATACACCGGTCTATGTATCCGATAATGATAAATATTTTAAGAATGACAATGTGACATTTCCGGATATGGGGACATTAATCTATTTATTAAATGTCGATTATACCATCTTGGGTAAACCTCATCCCGATATGATTGCTGATATAGTTCACGATAAATCAACATCCGTAATGATTGGTGACAGTAACACTGATTACAAATTCAGTAAAGTGATCGGTGTTGATTTTATTCATATTAAACCCCAGACTAAGACTTGCGAATCTAAGACTTGCGAATCTAAGCCGAGCTGGGAATACAATTCATATAAAGATTGTTATGAAATGGATAGTTTACAGATGTTATATATGCAAATGATGTTATATATGCAAATGCAGCATATATAAAACAATATCATTAATCTGCCATATGCGTTTTAAACAGACAGCCTTGCGAGGATATACCTAACGCATCCGAAATAACCACAGGATTTTGATAATTGCAGTTGGCCAACCAAATTTTGACAATACAGAAATTCTTTTTGGGTGAAATGGTAATACCATTGATACACGGCCTTACATTCAGATTTTCCGTCAAACTTTCTCCTACCAAACTATATGATAAATTTTTCCAAATTGAACTCACGTTCTTATTATTGATTTTGTAGGAGAAACAACCACCCTTTCGATTCTTCGGGTCTTCCCACATCGGCTTAATTCCATCACGCATAATAAACAGCATGCAATTTGTAATCATTTCATCCGGAATTGTTTCAAGTAACATTATAATCGCGTGCACTGAATTAAATGTTAGTATGCGAATATAACTATCAAACGTCCAATTTGTATCGTGTGGCAGATGTGCCCACAATGTCCATTTATCATATAATTTGTAGTCGGTAGAAGCCGAGCTTGCTGCAGTTGCCGATGCTGCACTTGCGCCTGTTGCACTTGCCGTTGCACTTGCGCCTGTTGCACTTGCACTTGCCGTTGCACTTGCTGTTACACTTGCCGTTGCACTTGCTGTTACACTTGCAGATGATTCCATCTTGGCTATGGAATTATCCATATATACTCTAATATATGTTTAGTTTTTTATATCATTTTTACATTATTATATTATTCTAGGATGATATTAACGATATCGTAATCATTTTTTTTAACTAAAAGATAGCAATAATCAGGCAATGTATTATAATTCATATTGTGGTCTATAAATGTAACCGTATAGTTGGTTTCATCACTTAACGTGATGTTATTATAATTAGTCAAATACCATTTCAAAAAAGGACGGTCAAATAAGACATTTCCACTTACCATAAATTGTTTTCGACCAAAATCAATTGGATAATTCTGGTTATCATCATTTTCTAATGTCAGTTGGATCATATTTAATTCAAAACATTTCAAAGAATTGTATTCCAAACTTAATACATCATTTATATTATCATACCGAATCACGTAAGTATCGTATTTATCATATTTATCCTTTTTAATGATTGGCGTTTCATAAAAAATGAAGTCATAATTTAGGTTGAGTTCCCCATTCTTTTTCTTTTTTAAAAATTCATTTAAATTATAACTCATAACTTCATCACCATCACATATAAATTTAATAATGGGTTGAGCTTTTTGTTGGGGGAAAATGGTTGGTATATATGTATTGTAGAGATGGGATACATATATTTCTGTTTTGGACAATAGTTCCATTGCATCCCAGCCGGCTTTCATTAGAGCTGTTCTCAGTTTACCCGGATATAAATACTCAATTGTAGATGTAACAACCAGTACTGCAGGTGTTACGATCGATATTGCAAACCAAAGCATTATTTGTTATCCATAGATAATATAATTTTAAATCATATTATATATTATTTATTATTTAAAAGAAAATAGGAACACCTTTCTCAAACTTGCCAATTTGATCACCGACTTCCTCATCTGGGTCAACCTTATAGATATCGCCACTCACTGGATTGTTCGTATAAAATTTGCCACGGCCTTTGATTTCGATGAGTGAGACTTCTTCCTCAAGGGGCTCTTCAAGGGGCTCTGCCCCTTCAACCCCGTCTTCATCAAGGGGCAGAGCCCCTTCAACCCCGTCTTCTTCCTCTTCCTCTGCTTCATCAAGGGGCTCTGCCCCTTCAACCCCGTCTTCTTCCTCTTCCTCTGCTTCTTCCTCTTCCTCTTCTTCTTCCTCTTCTTCCTCAAGGGGCTCTGCCCCTTCAACCCCGTCTTCTTCTTCTTCATCTGCTTCTTCCTCTGCTTCTTCTTCTTCTTCTTCCTCTAGGGGCTCTGCCCCTTCAACCCCGTCTTCTTCTTCCTCTTCTTCTTCCTCTTCTTCCTCTGCTTCTTCTTCTTCGCTTGCCTCTGCTTCGCTTGCCTCTGCTTCGCTTGCCTCTTCTTCCTCTTCTTCCTCTTCTTCCTCTTCTTCGCTTGTCGCAGTTATTTGTTGATTGGTTAATTTATCCGATACATTTGCATTTTTATAGATCTCGCTTTCGGTAACGATTTCACTTGCAACAGATTCAACAATTTCGAGCTTGATTATATTTTCAAAGGGCGCCGCATCTTGTCTCACTTCTTCGACTGGTTTTTCTTCTTTGGCTGCTTCCTTCTTATCTTTCAATTCCCGCTTCAATTCTGCATTTTCTTTTTCTAATTTTTGGAACGCCGGCATTTGCTGTAACACTGTTTCTATCATTTTCATATTTTCATTATTACATTTCATCCTTTCAAAATGTGGTAATAAATGTCGCTCGACGACCGTATTGATTTCACTTTTAATCGCATTCAACAAATCTGTTAAATCGGTCATTTTCCTTTTCTTGGAGTTATACTATTAAATATAAAGTTCGTTTAATATGATTTAGAAAATACTTTATTTTATTTATATTAATGGATTCAACTGATACAGATAAAACAGGTGCAGATAAAACAAGTGTAACCGATGTCGATATAATTATGCGCCAAACGAATTATGATGAACCGACGGCTCGAGAAAAATTGGCCAAGCATAAGGATGACGTCACGAAAGTTATTCGCGAGTATTTAATCGGTGATAAAATTATACCACCTCCTTGCAAGACCCGCCTCTCTGTCAACCAGCAAATCTATAAAGAAATCCGCGGTATGATGGATGACGCTGCGAAAACCTATTTAGAAAAGAAAGAATAGATCGAAAGAGAATGGAAATTATATTAGTAAAAATAAGTGCAAGAAGAAAAAAATTGAAATACTTTCCCCCAATTTATGCAATAATAACCCCCAAAAAGATAACGAAGCAAACAAATTTTAAACGAGAATGATGTCGTGTATCCGCGTCCGAAAGAACCTGCTCGGTACAACCGAGCCCCAAAGCAAACCCAAAGAGATTCGGGATTTACTTTATCCAGAGTATTTCGATAAAGTAAATCTACGTCCTCGTTACCAGCGTCATATCCGCTGGAACCTAGACGCGATGTGTGATTTTGTCGGAACCGTAATGAACAACGGGCTAGTTCCGGGCTTAACTACGTATCAACTACACCCTCAAGACAAAATCGAACATCAAGGTAAGTATAATTATGAAGTCGTCGATGGTCAACACCGGCTATTTACATTGAACGCATTCAAATCCAGTTCAGTACAGAGATTGCCGCATATCAAAAAACCCTTTATCGTTCACGAACGGTTTGAAACCGTTGACGAAAATGGTAACAAACAAATACACCGCCTCTTTTATAACGAGACGGACGAAGTTAAAGACTGGTGTAGAGAATACAACAAAGATGGTTCCCTGCCATGTTTCTACGACCAAGATGAAAAAGACAAGTTCAATAGCTTCTCGATTGACCTGAAGGTCATACGTTCCCCACTTTCAATGGATGAACGTCGCGAGAATTTTATGTCTTTGCAAAAGGGCATACCGGTTCGTAACTCCGATTTCCTAAAAAACATGACTTCTTGTAAGCTAATCGCCGAATTTGATCGCAACGGGTATGAAGATATGATGAACATATTCTTTACCTATTGCTCTAGAAAAGCATCACGCTTCTGGGTTCAGTGGGCCACACGCTGCTTCTTGTTATTTATAAATTCAAAAGAAGAGCGAAGTGAACCGGTCAAAATATTCTTAAAAAAAGACGGTGACATATTAAAGGATATCAAAAACAATAAGATTGAGCTTAACCCATCCGGTGAACAATTTGACGCCTTTGATGATCGGTTTCGTTCTGGAATGGAGTTTCTCCAAAGCCTGCCAGAGGATATTCAACTGAATCCTTCGCAGATGTTTGCGTTGATTACTCACTTCTTTCGCTGCGAGGTTGACACTCTCATCCTTGCCAGCCATATGAAGTTATTTTCAACAGATGGACAAAAAAAAGAAAAGAAAACTCTATGGGAGGGTAGTAATACCGAACTGCGCAAATCTTATTTCAACGCATGTATTATGGAATTGGAAAGCATGACTGAACTAGCCAAGCCAATTGATACCAGAAAACCATCAAAGGCATTGAAGAAACAGGTTTTTGAAAAAGCCTTAGTGAGAGGCACGTGTGATACCTGTGGAGCCAATATAACAATGGGGACGTTCCACGTCGGGCATATTTTAGCACGTGCGCGTGGTGGCCTATTAGAGTTAGACAACCTTATACCACTTTGCGCTTCATGTAACTTGAGAATGGGCACACTTGACCCCGATTATTATAAGACGCAAGTGTTGCCCTATCTATAAATTATAAAAATAGCTAGGATGTTGTTGAATAAACGAATAAAAAAAGAAAAAAAGACCTCAATGGTTTTTTATTTTCTTACCTTCTTTGTTTTGTTTTTCTTTACTGGTTTTATATTCTGGGTTTTATTCGCTCCATCGAGTCTTGACACGACCTTTTTCAAGACAAACTCGGCCATTCCGTTACCTCTCATTTTAATCTCTCCATAGTCAGGATACTTGGCCTTGAGTTTCTTACTTGCTTCCAGCATCGGTTTAATACGGTCTTCAAATCGACCGAGCCCGCCTTCTTTCCCATAGTATTTCGTCACAAACCCGATTTTATTGAAACGTAAAACAATACCATCGTGTAAGAAATATTTCAGTGTTCTCTCCACATCTTCTTTTTGGCCGTTTTCTTTGGTGATAGTCAATTGAACCGCCTTTAATGTGGGTCGATTAATGATCCCATAAAAAGCACCTACGATATAATTTAAATCAGTTGTCATTTCTTTGCGGGCTTTACGGAAAAACGGGTTAAAGACGGCATAGACACCCCAGATATAGGACTTGTATTTAACGCATTCACTAAAAGCGTATTTAATAAAATAATCTAAATTATGCTTTTTGAACGCAGGCGATAGCGATAAATCAATACTTTCTACATCATCATCTAAGAAGACAATATGTTTATTGGCGGGCCATTGATTGGTGATGAACTGCCTTTGTGGCACTAAACCTTTTTTACCAATGATGAGTTTATTATAGGTTTTCGGATCGAGTGTAGTTTTGTAAAGCTCATAATCTTCTTTATTCGCCACATAGACGTTTATTTTTTTCGGGTCTATGTTATTTTTGTGTAAGGTATTTAATGTCCGCTCCTTGCATACCACTGCTCTTTTGTAACTCGGAATACAAATGACATAATCGGTCATTGTATATATAATACTTTTGAAAAAAGTATGGCAAAAAGGTGTAAAAATACTTTTAAAAAAAGTATCACAAAAATCTGTAAAAAGTATGATACGAAGGTTTTGCGATACTTTTTCAAAAGTATGTTTTGCGATACTTTTTCAAAAGTATGTTTTGCGGCACTTTTTCAAAAAGTATTTGTTTTGCGATACTTTTTCAAAAGTATTTGTTTTGCGATACTTTTGAAAAAGTATGTTTTGCGATACTTTTTCAAAAGTATTTGTTTTGCGGCACTTTTTTGAAAAGTGCTTTATTTCTTCTCATTCTTCGTCACTTTTTTCAATGTCCGTGTATGATATTCTTTAAACTTCATTGTTTTGCCCTTGGTCTGATCCCAAATGTTTTTCCGCAAATAGCACACAATCGATAAGCGTTTGGCATCTTCCGACTCTAACTCAATCGGTAAATTTCCGTGTGGCTGATGCACATCCATATATAAAATATCACCGGTTCTGACATCTACCCCAATCCCATATTGCGGAAAGCACGTTTCGCCGCCTGTATATTTGCCTTTTTCAATGACGGCCAGATTTCCAAACCCTTCGATATCGTCCCCTTTATCTGTATGCACCGCGGTTTGGTAATTCACGTTGGTCGTGATGGTGGTAAAGGATGTCCCGTTTATTTTAAATGGTGTTTGATTCGCCTTACGTCTTTGTTTTTTATAAGGCTCGGGTATATATTGTTGATAATATTTGTCAATTTCTTTAATGAGTGGCAATAGCTTTTTAAATTTTTCCGGATGATCGGCCAAAAAACGCGTTTCGCGTACTGTTATTTTGGGTAACGGAATCCCTTTTTGTTTATAGGTAAATTTGTGGTTCGGCGAGAGTTTGTCAAAATAACCAATAATATTCGACTTTACTTTGGGATTATCATAGATATTTTTACTTTTACTACCCGAAGCGGAGCCACGATTATTCGTCGTATGTTCTGCAAATTTGATGACATTCTCATAAAACGCATTGACATTTTCTTTTTTCAATTTGCCTTTTCTAAATCTTAGTAGCAATTTACCTTCTTTGGTATAAACATCGGCATCATCTTTTATAAATGTCTTGATTTGTGCTGGTTTTATTTTATGATTCATCACTTTCTCTAGTAACTTGCTATCTGGATAATCTTTATCTACGATGTATTCTGTTACCTTTCCTTTTTTTTTCTGTTCGATAATCATATATATAATGAGAGATTATATTATGCAGCCGTTAGCATATAAGTAATACCATTACTAATTCCATTGACTGTTGTATAAGCAACTTGCTTTGTTATCCACCACGCAATTCCGAGTGAAACATCTAAGGCTATCGATGTCAAAAATGATATCATTATATATATATAAATAGTATATATGTATAACTATAATGGACGGCAACCCCTTATTTGTATTTGAATGCTTATTACGTGATAACACATTTATGTCTTGTATCGATGATTATATTATAAATACGATCTTTGCAACAAAAACATTTGATGCAAAAAATGTCCCACAATTGGTCTTGATTCTGATGGACTTATTAACTCGCAGCAATAATTTTGTTGACGTGGGTGAAAAAATTAAAAATGACAGTGAATTGCAAGATTTATTAGAAATTTTTTACAATTACATCATTGACCGTATAAATGAAAACCCAAATCTGGGTGAATTTGATGCAGATGAATTTAAAAAATCATATAGTATTTGTGCACGGTTAGCGGTAATGAAATTGAAATTTAAAGCCAAGAGTGGTTTATTTTGCATAAGGGGGCAAGCCACTTAGGGGGCAAGCCCCCTACAACCCCCACTTAGGGGGCAAGCCCCCTACAACCCCCACTTAGGGGGCAAGCCCTCTTCTATACTTCTATAATTTTTTTTCTATATTATAGCGAGCTTTCAAATATACTTCACTACCACCAACTTTCTTTAACCAGTCCTCGTATGATAATTCTTTTTTTGTAGGTGGTGGCGTTGGTAAAGGCACTGGCTTTGGCATAGGCTTTGGCATAGGCTGAGGAGTTGGCGTAGGTTTTGGCTCAACAGGCTTTGGCATAGGCTTTGGCTCAACAGGCTTTGGTTCAACAGGCTTTGGTTCAACTGGCTTTGGCTTTGGCATAGGCACTGGCAGAGGTGCAGGCATAGGCGCTGGCGCTGGCAGAGGTGCAGGCATAGGCGCTGGCGCTGGCAGAGGTGCAGGCACTGGCGCTGGCACAACCGATTTCGCGTGCAGTTCAAGCTCATCGATGTATTTCATTATAGCCGAATACGCATTTCCATTTCTTTTTGGAATCACGTCTTTTTTCTCAAGCTCCAATTGTAGTATTTTCTTGGTTTCTTCCACCAATTGTTTTGTTTCTTCCTTGGTCAAATTCTTTATATTCTTCGACTTTTCGGTATATTGTGCAGCAATTGCTGCTCGCTTTAATTTTATATCTACTTCCAACCGCCGGTTATTATCCTTAAATTCTTCTCGGATAAAATTCTGTAAGCAAGGATTGAAATGAATCCACGTATCATCAGTAATCTTCTTGAACGTGCCAATGCACCAGTCCCGGTCCGCTTCTTCATTCGGAGGAATATCAATATGAATGCGGATACCCTTTCCACGCATTTCGCCACTTGATAACACCCAAAGCTTCGGGAAGATCCCTGTTACTAACCGACCTGCGCGTCGTATACCAAAACCAACCCGTTCTGTATGTGTCTTATTACCGAATATTTCTTTTTCGGCGGCCGCTTGACTTTCGTCAAAGACAAATACTTTAACAACAAAATGATAGAGTTCGTGTTTGTTTGTTAATTGTTTTTTTGTATATATGAATTTGTCTTCATCCTTTTCGTCACGATAGACATAGACAGTGTTGGTTTCACACGGCTTGGCGCCAAATGATAAATCGTTCGGCGCAATAGTATACTCGTCTACGGTAGTTGGATTGGCTGAGGCATGATGAATGGAATTATAAAGCTTGAATGTCGTTCTTTGATGACATTCCGGCGAATACAAGCCATACATAAACCGGCAGAGTTGTGTAAATGTATCGGGTGTATTTTTTCGAACCAAATTTTCAATTCGCAAATGCGTACCACGGCCGGTTTTTTGGTCATATGATGGGTCGATCATATATTGATAGCGAAGAAATTGCTCTATTTCATCCACTGATGCATCGCATATATTTTCCGTAATAGTGTTCTCGCGGATAGCTTTCTCAACACTAAATTTGGTTTTTTTATAGATACCATCACCAAAATGGTGGATTAGATACGCATCGTCACCGAGCAGAATAGAGGAATTGGTCAGTCCGTAGTTATATTTGCCAAGGATTGGTTTGGCTGAATTGTAGCGTGTATCTGTCTCAACTTTGTTTTTTGTGAAAGCACGTTTAAAACGATCTTCATTATCAAAACTTCCGTTGTCAAACACGTCAATTTTGTTGGATTGAATATTTTTGCCGGCTAATGTCGCTCTACCCCAACAAACACTATTGTCGTCGAATTCGCCATAAGGAGCATATCGATCGGTATTATCCCTCCGGATGGATTCAATGTCTTGCCCCAAGGTTTGACGACCGTCTTGAACTTGTTTATGCGTCATTTTGTCAAAAGAGACGGTTGCGATTGTTCTGATCGTTCGTTCCATTCTTGTCTTTGTATTTTGATTAATATTATTTGATTTTTTTAATTTCAATTTTTCCTTTTAATCTATATATCTACGCAAATATAGAGATTAAAACACCTAATTTGATACGTTATTCGCCGCAGGTGGGGGGCGTGGTGGGGCACCCCCCATATTAAACGTATCCGTCAAAATATCCGTCTTGGTCTGTTTCGTCTTCCGGCGTAATTTGAATTTATTCGAGGTCGAAATCGTGGCACCATTAAACATATAATCATCATTATCCTCGTGAAGCTCGGGTAGGACACGTGACAAAGGTTTATCCACAATTAAGAGTAACCTTTCGTTCTTCAAGAGCTTGCGATATTCTTGAATGGAGAGATTACCATAATATTTATTTAAAATATAATAAGGATTGGGCGCAGGTTTTATGTTCTTTTCGTAGTTGTATATTTTGCAATAGATATGGTTGAGCAAATGGTATCTCTCAAACCGCGTCGAACTATCCACGTGTTCTTCAAAGAGATAAGCTGTGGCGCATTCAGGACTACAGAAACAACCATAGCAATGATACATCTTATTTAACTCGAACTTGGGGATTAAAATCGTCGGATTATCGAAATCACACGTGCACCAAAAGCACGCGGACTTTTTATCGGATATACTATTTGTATGCAGCTGATAAGTCAATTCTTTTAATTTCCCCCATATTTGCCGCGTCTCATCACTTTCGTTTGTGTATTTTTTTTCATTTGCATCTGGTTGAATTTCATTATAATCGTTTTTGGTAATATAATCTTTGACACCGCCATCTTTGACGCCATAATCAATGACACTATAGCCGAGATCATTTGTCTTTTCGAATTGGAATGTTTCGACTGGTTGTATATTTGAGTCATTTATAAATGTATTTTGTGCCAAATCTGTTTCACCACATTTAAGATGCATAATTATGTTCGGTTCGTGAATTTTACTGGTTTCTAATGTAAAATTATTTTGAATTATTTTACCACCCTTGGGTTTTCGACCACGTTTTTTGGGTAATTTGACGTCCGTGGTTTTTGCTTGAGGTGCTAAATCTGCTGCGCTTGCATCTGCTGCGCTTGCATCTGCTGCGCTTGCATCTGCTGCGCTTGCACTTGCTACTTCGTTTGCTACTTCGTTTGCGCTTGCACTTGCTACTTCGTGTGCTACTTCGTTTGCGCTTGCACTTGCTACTTCGTTTGCTGCTTCGTGTGCTACTTCGTGTGCTACTTCGTGTGCTTCTACATGTGCTTCTGCTCCTACGTGTGCTACTTCGTGTGCTCCTGCTCCTGCTTCGCTTGCACTCTTTTTAGCTTTCCGGACTCTTTTGGGCTTTATTGCATCCGACATAATTACAGTTATATCATAAAGAAATTTAAATGGTTTTATTAAATAATTAAGCTTTTTTAAGTGGATAATAATGTATATTTGATGAGTCTATATTTGATGACTCTATAATAAAAGGGTTGTTCAAAGGTAACATTCGAGGTTTAGTAGTAAGAATATTATAGCATTTCCGACAAACTGGAATATAACAGTCTGCGCCAATCACTTCCAACTCTTTTTCGTTACTTAGTCGATGACTAAAAATTGCCGGTCGTTTTTTACAATGACTGCAAAACGAATGCAGCATTACGATATTATCACTGATGGCCTCCAAATCAAGCCAATTTCCAAATTTACTACGTGTAAAATCGCTGTTTAAACCACAAATATAAACATTTTTATGATACTTCTCAACGGCAATCGTAACCCATTCAACAATATCAGCGAAAAATTGCCCTTCGTTGATTAAGATCACTTTTGAAAGCATAAAATCTTCATAATATTTTTTATTTATAGTATGATCGACACTACCATTAGTAAATTGAATAATATCACTTAATTTCAATGCTTTAATGCACGGAATCATTACTTTATCGTGTGAGGAAAGTAAAATATCAGAATAACGGTTGTCTTTTTCATAATTAATAACCATTGTTTTTATTTCACAAAAGGAAAATTTCTTATAAATATCCAAGAGACGTGTGGTTTTGCCTGAAAACATAGGTCCTTTTATTATTTCCAAATACCCACAATCCGCATATAATTCCATAATCCCTGCCATTATTTTTAATATAGATATTTATTTTTATATTAAAAACAAAATAGTTAATTCACTATAATGACCCATGTCGATAAAACCATATGCATCGATAAAACCATATGCATCGATAAAACCATATGCATCGATAAAACCATATGCATCGATAAAACTATACCTTGGGTAGAAAAATATCGCCCCAATAACCTCAATGATATTGTCTTGGACCCTTTTAACAAGACCATCATCGACCGTATTATCGAGACAAATTATTTTCCAAATATATTGCTGTATGGTCCGCCCGGCACCGGCAAAACCACCACTATTATTAATTTGGTGAATAAATTTCAAGAGAAGCATAATCAACTCAACAAAGGACTGATGATTCACTTGAATGCTTCAGACGAAAGAGGTATCGATATCATTCGTAGTCAGATTCACCAGTTTGTCAATTCCAATTCGCTTTTTCACAATGGTATTAAATTTGTTATCTTGGATGAGGTCGATTATATGACTAAAAATGCCCAACAAGCGCTCAAATATCTCTTACAAGGGTTTAATAATAATGTGCGCTTTTGTCTTATTTGCAATTATATTAGTCGCATCGACGAATCGTTACAGAATGAATTTATGCGCATCCGTTTTAACCAATTACCCGAGCCTGATATTATCCATTTTTTGTCCGCGATTTGCACCAAAGAAGCGCTTACGATTCCTTATGAAAAATTAAGATCAATTCAGCGGTTATTTAAATCCGACATCCGTAGTATGATTAATTATATCCAATCGAACCAATATATTGTCACAAACAAAGAAGTGGTGGATGATAATATTTGGAATGAATTAACACTAATGATAAAAGATAAGAAGAAATATACGGAATCGAAAAAACAAATCTATAAAATTAGTTCAGACTATAATATCGAGATAAAAAATATAATAAAGGATTATTTGAATTATATTATTCATTTTAAGCAAGAGTATTTAACAAGTGATTTCTTGAAATTTACTGAATTTATTATGCATTTGAATGAGCCGCCGATTGATTATATTGTGAACTACACCGTCTTGAAATTACACGAGTTATTTGATTAACCGTGTATTTTATGAATGAACGCATTTTTTCAGAGGATTATCCGTGCCAATACGCTTATTTAAACGCATCTTCCATAAACTTGGTGGGGAATTTTGAGTCGGTCCAAATTGTATATTACTTAAACTATATTGTTCACTTATAACGCGTTTGGGTATAGCGATTGATTTGGCGATCTCATCCATTTTATATCTATTTAGAAAATAATTGAAATAGAATAACTTAAAGAAACGGTTGTAAAACAACTTAGGAATGGCGTATGCAAAAGAATTAGGTGCAAAAGAATTAGGTTCAGGATCATTGCGTTCATATGAAGAAGAAATAAATGACATTGATTCGGCTTGGTCAAATTTCTGTTGCGATGATATTGTCCCACAATCCGTGGCAAATAATTTGGATGATGTCGCAACATTAATAGAACACATACCTAAATGTTCGCCCTTAAATATCTCGACCAAAACAAAAATCTCTTATTTGAATTATCCTATTGATTTAAAACAAGTATTTTGGACCATCCCCTTGATTAAATATCACGACCCCCATACTGGCGTCATTAAAAAACAAATGAAATTCAACTCTACAACACCCGAAGAAGTAAGCGAAATTGAAAAGGAGAAAACAAGCTACGATTATGTGGACGATTATATCATCAACCAAGTGCACGCTACCGATGGTCGCAACAAATTTAAGGACGTCCGTAAGGTCAGTATCGGCATTTGCAAGAAGGATATTACGAGTTACCGCTGCAAGCGCAAAAGCGCCTTTTACAATTGTTTTGTCGTCATCTTACGCCTTCTACACAACAATGCTTACAAAGAAATTCACGTGAAAGTGTTCAACACTGGCAAATTGGAAATTCCGGGTATTCAAGATTCCACGATTTTAAATAAGGTCTTGACTTTACTGGTTGAGATTTTAACGCCCATTGTGGTGGTCGACGCAACCTTACCGCCACTCGGGTTTTTAGACCATAAGAGCGAAACGGTGATGATCAATTCGAATTTTAGTTGCGGCTATTATATCAACCGAGAGAAGATGTATAAATTGTTGAAATACAAGTATAAAATAAATAGTAATTTCGATCCGTGTTCTTATCCGGGTATTCAGTGCGAATTTTATCACAATGCGTTACTCGATGTTCAGACCGGTATTCAGCCGTCAACGGCAAGTGGAACAACTGTGAGCAAAATATCTTTTATGGTCTTTCGCACCGGAAGTGTTTTGATCGTGGGCAAATGTTCGGAAGAAATGCTCTATGAAATTTATAATTTCTTGCGACAAATGTTTGAGGTTGAATATGACGAAATAAAAGGTTTAAGTATCTTAGCCAAACCGATAACAGGCGTTGCATTAGATAAACCGCGAAAAATTCGTAAAAAGTTAATTTTGGTCTAGAAGCCATTTAATATAATTTGTTACACTTTCATTCATTAATTTGCTATCATAATTTGGTTCTGCCTTTTTTTTAAATATTTTTTCCAAATTTAACGCATATTTCCTATACTTTTTAATATACAAATATATCGCATCGTAAAGTGTAGATTCAGGAAGTTCCTTTTCTTTAGTATGAGGTAAATGATTAATAAATAACATAACATTTACCAGTTCGGTATGAAACACTAATTCACCGCTATTATTCTTATGCTCGTTATTCTTATGCTCGTTATTCTTATGCTCGTTATTCTTATGCAATTCAATCGCCAGTGTGTTCAATTTTGATGGAATAGATGAATTGTAACCATTCTTCTGAATTAATTTATCAAATAACCGACGATATATTAGCAATAAATCATTTATATTTTTAATACAATCACTTGAAACTATATTTTGTTTTTCTTGTAAGTTAGTTATGGTTTTTTTATAAACAAACAAAGAAGCATTGTTTGACGAGACATTCAAGTCATACATTATATTTTCGTCCATTTGTTCAATGAATTGAGTGTAATAATAGATGGCTTTTTCGGTGTTTTCGATAGCCAAAGTTAATGTATGATTTAGCATTATTTTAAAGACATGGGTTAATGTTGTAAAGCCATTTATCAATAAATAAGTGCAATCTTTTCCTGCCTTTTTATATTTTTCTGATTCTGTAAAATGATATAAATAGTCGTTCATTATTTTTGAATAGGCGTAGAAGATTTCCCACGATTTTGTCTCTTTTGCATTTGTGTCTGTTTCATTTGCCTCTATTTCATTTGCCGTTTCACTTGCAGCAGCCGTTTCACTTGCAGCAGCCGTTTCACTTGCCATTATATTAAGTATAATTATTTTTAATTCGTCCAAAAGTATTTAAAGATTTTAAAACCGTAAGTATATAGATGTCCGATAAAGCTACAGTGCCAACTTTTACGGCCCCCAGTAACCAATGTTTGCAGCATTGTGTAAAAATTGCCGTTGTAGATGATAAGCCAATTATGCTAGACTATTGGACAAATTCGCAGGATAGTAAAGTACTTATTGGCGTTCGTGATAACGGTGAAAAGTTGTTGGTGAAGAGTGAGGATGAATACACCTCGCCTATTGAAAAGATCTACAAGGTCGAAGGTGAATATATCATTGTGACGGAAAACTCGCTCTATATTGTGAGTGCGTCTATTGCGACGAAGCGGATCTCATAGGGGCTCTGCCCCTACAACCCCGTATTTGTGTTTAAATCACTATTATTGTATTATAATTGTGATTATTACAATCTGGAATAAAAAAAATTATTTCGGCATATCAAAACAACTAAACACATTAATAGATTTTTGCACACACGAATAAACAGAAGGGCGACCCAATCGATTCATTTATAATCTTGAAGCCGTTGGTAGTAAGTAGTGTGCGTAAAACGTCGCCTCCGTTTTCTGGTGTGAGTGGTTCAGGTGACCATTTTTTGGTGCTGTCACTGATGTAAAACTTGCCGCCGCTTTCCAAGACTCGATACGCTTCTTTAATGTATTGCGTGCAATTTTCGTGCGTTCCCCAGAGGGCTAAGGACATGATGCCAATTTCCACCGAGGCATCGTCTAAGGGTAAGGCGGAAATATCCACTTCTTGTATAAGCGGGTCACCGCCTGATTGGTGGTCGTAGTTATGGAAAGTAAAGCGATTATCGTTTTGAAAATGATGAGCGATCGGGGCTTCACCGCAACCCATATCGACGACAACTTTTCGCCGTTTCGTTTGGATTTTTTCCAGTTCCCGAATAATCTGATTAGATGGGATAGATCCGGTGTCGTATGTGGCAAAATTGCGTTTGCGTGCGGCGTGGTAATCCTGCCAGAGTTGTGGCTCAGATTTGAACTTTGCATTAAGCGTATCAGAACGCATTTTTAAATAAGTTTTGTGTAAGATACCAATTTCAGATGGAGGCGGGAAATGGTGCGGTGTTGTTGTTTCTGTTGCGGTTGTAGTTGCTATAGGGATGGCGGTTTGTTTTTTTAGAATTAACTTGGGTTTCTTGGGTGGTGGTGCTTCGGGTTGAGTTGGTTCAGGGACTGGTTGTTTTTTTCCTTTACCTTTTAGTTCTCTCCATTTTGGTAAGTTAGCATCTAATAAATCACGCACTTCATCACAACATACAGCATTTTCAGAACCTGCTAATGCCGAACGCCAATTTCGTAATTTATTATCATCAAGTTGTTCTTGTTTTTGTTCTTCCGTTCTCACGTCTTCACCATTTTTGGGTTTAGAATAATTTGTTGGTAATAATTTTCCACCTGCTTCTTTACGAATATTTGCTCGTTTTATAATATCATTCGCAAATTTAATTGCGATATCATTTATACTTTCATTCCATCCGGGCAAATTTTCATCCAATAAATCAATGACAGTTTTTGAAACTTTTCTTCTTTTTTTTTCATGTTTCTTCGTTGGTTTCTTTACATTTTTTTTTGGTTTGTTCTTTTCTTGTGTAGTTATTGCTTTTTTAATATTTTTTAATTTATTGGCATCTTTATATTCGATATTTTGTGCCGGCGTTCTTTCATTTTTTAGAATATGATGAAACTGTTTTGGCAATAAATCCCCGCCATTTGTTTCCCGTGTTTTTGCACGTTTTATCAATTCGTTTACTTCTTTTATACATTTGTCATCAAGTGTTTCACGCCATCCAGGTAAATGTTCGTTCAAATATTTATGAATATCATCAGAACATCTTCCTTTACCTGTACCCTTCAATACGTGATCCCAAGAATCAAGTTTGGCTTTATCAGAATTCTCTTGAATTTGTTCTTCTGACAAATTCGGATATTGATTCTTTGGACGATAACGAGGAAGTAAGTTTAATCCTTTTATTTGGCGTTCTTTTGCTCGTTGAACTAACCCGATGGCATATTTCATAGCAATCTCATCTAAATCGTTGTTCCATCCAGGCAAGAACTCGTCCAAATATGGTTTAATAAATATCGCAACCTTATTATTAACAGTAAGACCGTTTGACCAATTTCCTAGTCGCATAGCATCTTTTTTTTCTAATTGTTGTTCACTTGTGCATTCATCTCCACAATAATGTTTAGGCAACAAATTTTGCCCGTTTGATTCACGCAATCTCGCCCGTTCAACAATTAATTTGGCATTATACGTAGCGTCTTCAAATGTGTATCTTATGTGATTCCAACCACATAAGTTTTCATTTAAATAATTAATTAATTTAATTGATAAATAATTTTTTCTTTTCCAATTACGCAATTTAATATAATCAGAATATTCTTGTTTTTCAAATTCATTTCGTTCTGTTATACGATATAAATCTCGTGGCAATAAATTCTTTCCATTTGATTCTCGTGCGATTGCTCTTTCCACAATAGCAATCGCAATTTCCATCGGGTCAACTTTCACCACTTCACATTCAATCACCACCGAGCAAAACTTTTTGCTGAAATCCAGTTCGCCTATCACGCCCCACAACATTTGAATAGCGTCGTCTTGGTGGATAGACATTTTTATACTGGCTTTTGGTTTTGGTGGTTGAATAATTTGGCGTTCGTCTTCTTCATCTGATTCGCTTTCATCATCTGTGCGGACAATAGGTTTATAAACGTCTTCCTCTTCGTCATGATATAAACGCCTTAAAGGTTCATCCTCTGAATCTTCATTGAACCGTTCAATCGTGTCGTTCGTATGAATTTCTAAGGGTTCTCCAGTTTCTTTCATTTCTTGGACTTCTTCAGAGGAATATTCTTCTATTTCGTCTTCGTCGCTTGCATCTACAATCCGAAACCCCTGTTCTTCCAAGGATTCTTCTTTGTATCGTCGGTTCGGGTAATTCAAACACATCTCATACAGTTCCGGATCTTCCTGTTTTAAGGCACCCAAGACATTCAGAATAGATGCATAATCGCCCTTCTCTGACCGCATTTGTTGACGAATGAGTTCATCTTGTTTTACTCGATCGCCATTTGCGGCTGCGTAGTTTTCCATATTTACCCAGCATGGAATAAGAATGGTGGATACAGGGTGAGCCTTATTTCGTCGTACGACGCGCCCAATATTTTGGATAATTTTTGTAATAGACGATTTGGGGTCAGCGAAGAGACACATATTCGCTTTCTTGGTATCTACTCCCTCGCCAATTGTTTCACATGAAGCGATGATATAGATTTCGTTATTCGGAGTGTCATCTAAGGCTTTAAGCATCGCTTTTCTTTCAATTGAAGGCGTATTTCCGTCCATACCCTTAAAGGTTATCTTGGTATAATATCCCGCTTTTTCAGGGAACTCGGCTTTTTGCACTTTCGCAAATGCGGTATTAAACTCGGTTTCATTCACGAAGTTCCAGACATTCGTATTGCTCACCCCATTCACGCCTGAATGAAAAGACAACACCCGACTGGTATTCCGTGCTAAGATGGCCCGCGCCATCGCTTCATAAATAGACGCATTCGTATTCTCGGTATACATATCAATACAGATTTCAAACGCATTCAGCACTTCATCCACTAAGCCTTGTAAATAGGTATAGTCATACGCTACCGGACCACACATATTTTTTTCAGGGTCATCTCGGTCAAACATCGTAATGCCATTTTCATTCTTGGGTGTCGCGGTAAAGAACACTTCTTTTTCATAATAGGCCGTACCGAAAACCAGTTTCTGCGTTTCAGGTGAGACGACGTGGTGGGCTTCATCGTAGCAGACCAAACCGATTTTCTGCCCTTCCAAACAATCCAATAAGACCTGAAAACTCTGATACGTCACCAATATAATTTTTGGACTTTTCAATTTCAGAAACTTTTTGATTTCTTTTGGTGCGGTTGTGCTGTCAATGGTTGTTAAACTCTCAGACGACACATTCATCGTCTTATGCTTTTTGAAATGTCTAACGTATTCTTCATTATTCAAATAGTCCGCCGAATATTGACTAATGAGTGCAAGGGATGGAAAAACCACGACACTTAATTCTTTTTTTTCGTGAATAATCACATTTGTAATAATACGGGATTTACCTGTTCCACAAAACATTTTTACCAAGCATTTTGCGTAAAGGAAAATGCTTAACAATGCTTTTAATTGATACGGGCGGTTTTCCAAGGCTGGGTCGCTTTTTAGCAAAACTTCTTTGGTAATCGTTTCCATTTTCGTTCGTTGTTTATATTAAAATACATAAAAAGGTAATTCAATTTTATTTATTTATAAAAAAATCGGCATTTTGAAATACGAATGTATCGACAATTCATATCCGCCCTTCCCCATAATGGGGGGCTCACGGGGGTTTCCCCCGTTTAACCAGTCGCGTATTGAAGTGTCATCTCTCGTGCATTCGCATCGTGCTTCGCTTTATCTTTTAGAAAAAGGTCCGCGATTTCATAGACCAATGGATCGTTCGGATTCGGGTCGTCGATCAATGAACAAATACTAAGAAGTGCTTTACTAATAGTGAGTGCCGGACTCCATTTATCTTTCAAAATATCTAAGCAGATCGACCCATTTGTATTCACATTGCAGTGATAAATCTTAGTGATGAATTTAATTTGTGGTGCCTTGAATGGATAATCCGTTGGCATCTGAATGTTCAGATAAAAAATTCCACCGTGATAAGGACTACCCTCCGGTCCAATAATTGTCGCTCGCCAATGAAAAAGGTTAGTTTCGCTGATTAAACCGGCCGAGCAATTTTCCGGTGGGTTCTTTTGCATTTCTTCTAGTTCTTTCTTTATGCGCTTCAATGTCGCCATTAAAATATATAAAGTGGTTTAACTTTATATATGTTATTTTATATCTCTAAGAGTGCGTCCGCTTATCCCGTAATGGGGGATGTAGGGGGTGCCAACCCCTTCAGTTTATTCTTCTTGGTCCGCTTCATTTGCAAAACCTTCTCTTCCTTCTTCTTTGTCAGATTCTTCACGCTTATAGCGCCTTTATGAATCGTGAATTCTGTCCACGGCTGTTGTGGTCTATCTTTAAGATAGGGTTCTTGAATCGCCCAAATAATATTCCGTTTGCAAAACTCAGTTTTATCAAAAGGAATACCACACGATGTACCCCAGCGTGCCATAAAGCCCATTTTCTTACACAACGTCGTATCACATACCTTACCATCTAAAGATCCACGTGGCTGGAAGGGCTTCGGTCGTGAGGGGTCTGACATAAAAGCGCGGTCATCGAGCTCATAGTGACTACACACGGTTCGCGAGCACGGGTTGATGCGATCTAAATACACATCTTTATGGTCGGCCATAATTTCTTCGGCGATTTTCAAGTCAATCTGGCCTTTATGCTGTTCCATTAATTCAGTCAAACGGACGTGCCGTGCCCCTTGGTGCCGCCGCATATCATAATGCCCCGTATTGGCACATTCCAAATTTCGCAACCGCGGATCGTCCGCACTATTAAAACCAATAAAACAGCCATCCTTCTTCTTCTCTACATTGATATATTTCAAGCCCAGTTCCACCCGCATAATGGTGTTGGTTTTAGTATCACCGACAAGCCACGCATTCGCATAATCCCCGCTATTTTCTTTCACCAAATGGTCTTTGATTTCATCAAGGGTTTTCCCATATTGCATTGCTTTGCGGATGCGGCAACAAATCGGATCTCTCAATTCAAATTTATTGAAGCCGCCAATAGTTGTTTCGGTGCACATAAAACCGTTGCTGGTGACATAGAAATCCGTTTCGCTGGAAATTTTACCCGGCGCAGATTGCATAAGAATACGCGCACCTTTCGTCGGCTGTAAATCAATCATTAGATTATAGTTTTGACCGGTAATGAAATTGTCGAAAGTAATATGACCACAGACAATCTTCTTGTCTTTGGTATAACTACCAACAGCCATAAACCCAGAACAACGGTCGGGACTTCCACCAGAGAGGAATTTCTCAATCATCGGCACCGTCGATGTTGAATTGGAGCCACCGGAGCGTGATCGAGTAAAGTTAACCGTTCTTGCAATATTTGTTTCAGATATACCGCCACCTTCGCTGTGCCCACTGGCTGCACCAGCTGAAAAAAGCTCGCCATATTTTTTATCGAGTTCGGGGTAGTCTTTAATCACATCGGGTACAACGCTAAAGAACGAATCAATACTGGCGAAACAATTCCACATAATCATATCATCCACCGAGACTTTGCATCCTCCGGCATTGGCGCCTTTGGTGATTCCGACAATCTCTTCATAATATTCCGGAAAACTTTTTTTAATAATCGGGCCCCAAATACCGCCAACAATATCACTGAATAATTCGAGTTTATAGCCATAATCATCGTAGATTGTAAACTCTAACATTTTGAATATTTCTTTAATTTCCTTGGCCACCAAGAAGCCGTGAGCATAGCCGATATCACTCGGGTTGCCTTTGATTGAGATATAAATCCATCCATTCTTTTCATAGCGGATGCCGTTTTTAATCTTCATATATAGTATATGAACAAAATAAAGCATGTATGTTATTCACCACAATGTATGAAGTCACCTAGTTTAAAAACATGTTATTCGCCGGCCTGTCGGCAATTATTAAAAAAGGTTGCAAGGCGCAAAAATACAAGCAAGCGCACCAAAAAAGGCAAGAATAGCAAAGGCAAGAATAGCAAAGACAAAAATACGAGTCGCAAAAATACCAAGAAAGGTAAAAATACGAGACGTATCGCCAAGCGCAGGAACAAACAAAGATATATAACAAAAAAAGATAAATAAATTCTTATAATTTCACTTTTTCAGGTTTGTTTTTCAGAACTCGATTTTGGACATTTTTGGAATGTCCAAAAACCAAAAGGGCCGTCCGAATTGGAATCAAAAACTTTCATTTTTTGATTTGTGACCATAATGGTCTTCTTTTTATTTTTCGCCAAAAATGTTGTTACCATCACTTTTTTGGGCGCGGACGCTTTAGGAACTTTAAAATGTTGCCATATTACAAAAAAATGGCAACATTAGCAACAAAAAAGTTCACCAAAAGTTCGACTAATTATAATTGTGAACTATGTGACTATACTACGTCGCGATTAAGTCAATATAGCCGACATTTAGAAACCGTTAAACATTTGAAACGTTTAAATTCAACAGATTTCAACAATAAAAATCTCAAAAGTTCCCAATTAAAATTTAACTGCACATTGTGTAACAAAATATATAAAGAACGGACCGGATTATGGAAGCACAAGAAAACGTGTGTAGAATCACCAAGTCTAGAATCATCAAGTCTAGAATCATCAAGCCCAGCAGCACCCAGTTTAGCAGTTCCAATTGACCCCGAATCGATTGGTGGTTATATAAAAGACAAAGATTCCGTCATCGAATTATTAATCAATGAAAACAAAGATTTCAAAAACATCATTTTGGAATTGGTGAAGAATAATGGCGATTTGCAAAAACAAATGATGGATGTCTGTAGTAAAGGGTCAATGGTTAACAGTAACAATCATAGCCATAACAAAACCTTCAATATGCAATTCTTCTTGAACGAACAATGTAAAGATGCAATGAATCTGATGGATTTTGTCAATTCGATGACATTAGAATTTTCGGATTTAGAAGATGTCGGGAATCTCGGTTATGTCGAAGGCATCAGTAATATAATCATTCGAAATCTGAATGCTTTAGATATATACAAACGGCCCATTCATTGTAGCGATGCGAAACGAGAGATTATGTATGTGAAGGATGATAATGTTTGGGAGAAAGAGAACAGTAATTACGATAAATTACGCAAAGCTATAAAAAAGGTGACATATAAAAATAGTTCTATGTTAGTTCCGTGGAGCCAGAAGTATCCCGCCTGTATGAATAACCAGCATCCACTTAATGATGTCTATGTAAAAATGATGGGCCAAGCGATGGGAGGAAAAGAGGAATTTGTGGATAGTGAGAATAAAATAATGAAGAAAATTGCCAAGGCTGTCTTGATTGAAAAAAATTGATGGAACCCACTGCAAAAGGGTGCGTCCGCAAAACAGAAAAATTACAAAAAAAATCGATCATTCTATTTCTATAGATATTCAAAAAATCACAATTTCAGGTTTGACGTTCAGAACTCGATTTTGGACATTTTTAAAATGTCCATTTTTCATTTGGCCCTCCCAAATTGGAATAAAAAAACCCGATTTTTTGGGTTGTGACCATTATGCTCTCGTTTTCAAAAAAAGACGAAAAATGTTGTGAGCATATTTTTTTTCATCGAAAAAATATGATTAAAAAAAAGGATTTAGGTGAAAAATATTCTTTCCATATAGGAAAGAAATGGAACCCGAAAATTTCACCGATTTCACCGAAAATTTCAGCTGCACAATTTGTGACGTTAAATGCTCTCGCCAATCCGAATTGAAGCGCCACCTACTCACACGTAAACACAAACGGAAAGAAAATGGAAGTATTTTGGAAGTAAATTTCACCACCGAAAAAATCCACGAGTGCGGTTGTGGAAAAGTATACAAAACTCACAGCGGGCTATGGAAGCACAAGAAAATATGCCAACCAGTGAATTTAAATGAACCATCCGAGAATGAAGTGAAATTTCTCACGAATCTGGTGTTGGAGATTGTGAAAAACAACAATGATTTGCAAAAACAAAATCACGAATTGCAGAAACAAGTCTTGGATGTATGTAAAAATGCGAATAGTGGGACATATATTTCGCAAAACAATAGTCATAACAAGACGTTTAATTTGCAGTTTTTCTTGAATGAACAATGTAAGGATGCGATGAATCTGATGGATTTTGTCAATTCGATGACGTTAGAACTCTCGGATCTCGAAGATGTGGGAAAGCTCGGTTATGTAGAAGGGATAAGTAACATTATCATTCGAAAACTCAATGCATTGGATATATACAAACGACCGATTCATTGTAGTGATGCCAAAAGAGAGATTATGTATGTGAAGGATGATAATGTTTGGGAAAAAGAGACGTGCACCTATGATCGAATCCGCAAAGCCATTAAACGTGTCACCTATAAAAACAGTGCGATGCTCGTGCCGTGGAGCCAGAAGTATCCGGCCTGTATGAATAATCAGCACCCTTTAAACGATGTGTACGTTCAAATGATGGGACAGGCGATGGGTGGGAAGGAGGAGTTCGTCGATAGTGAAAACAAAATAATGAAGAAAATTGCGAAGGCCGTCTTGATTGAGAAGTAAGTTTTTAAAGAATCGTGCGCAACGCCTCGATTTGCTCCGTCGTCAATTGTTCGGGAAAAGTGACATTAAAATTAATTAGTAAATTGCCGGTATGCTCCGCGCGTTTCATACCGAGCCCTGGAACAACTTTCACGTAATTATTTGTAATAATATTGCCTACATTATTATTGAGCTTGAAGGTGCGTCCATCTAAATAAGGCATATCAAAGATTAATCCACATAGCGCATCTTTTAAACTAATCGTTTTATTCAAGGTCAAGTCAAGACCATTTCGCACAAAGTCTGTATCATTATTTATTTTAATAAAGACTTTGATATCGCCTTTGTTGTTCTCGGAGAGAACATTACCTTTCTCTCGTAAAATAATGATTTCGTTATTGTCAACGCCACACGGAATTGGAATATAAATCGTTTCGGTTTCTTCTCGTCGCACATCACCTTCGACGATCCAACGGGTGATTTCAATCGGCATATTATAGCCGGTATAAGCTTTGCTAAGAGTGATTGTTTCCGTTTTAATAATAGGGGTGGGTTTCGCTAGGCGCTGCTTGAGATTATCCATATTGAAGACATTGCCGCCGACGCGGATGCCGTTCCCATCAATCTTGATGCCACCGCCACCTTGACCGAAAAAATTATTGGACATAAAATTCAGGATGTCGGCTGGATCAAAATTTCCGTTGGTCGATGTTGTAAAGAAGGTCGGCAAACCACCGCCGCCTGCCATATTAGCACCCATATTAGCACCCATATTGGCAAACGGCATATGAAAAGGCATTCCACCACCACCGGGGCCAAATTGCATTTTCGACTGCATATCGTGTTGGCGGCGTTTATCTTCGTCACCGAGCACTTCATAAGCAGCACTGATGCTTTGAAATTTCGTCGTAGACTCGGGTGAATTGCTGTTGCGGTCAGGGTGATACTTGAGAGATAGTTGGCGATAGGCTTTTTTAATGTCTTCCTGACTCGCTGTTTCCGGAACGCCTAAGACTTCATAATAATTACTCATTTATTGTTATAAAGAAATATAAACTTAAATAGTTATTTACGAATATTAATTAGTAAAATGGAAAAACCGTTCCTGTATAAATATCAACCACTCTGGTTGAATGAATTTGATTTAGAAGAAGACCTGAATATTTTATTGAAAACCTTACTTGAGATGAATGTATTAAATATTCTTTTTATAGGGGATTCAGGTTGTGGTAAGACTTCCTTAATCAATGCGATTATACACGAATATTATGGTACAGTGAATATTGTTGGGAACGAAAACATCTTATACATCAATAATTTGAAAGAGCAGGGGATCTCGTATTATCGCGTCGATGTGAAGACGTTTTGTCAAACGCCGAGTAGTTTATCAGGGAAGAAGAAAATCTTGGTGGTGGATGATATTGATTTTATCAATGAACAGAGCCAGCAAGTATTTCGTAATTATATTGATAAATATAGCCATAATGTGCATTTTATTGGCTCTTGCATCAATACTCAAAAAGTGATTGATAGTTTGCAATCACGTTTGACGATTATTAAAAAACGGACTCTACCTGAAAATAAGCTGATAAAAATAATCGGGAAAATTTGTATATTGGAGAATATTCATATTACATCCGAAGTAAGTGATTTCATTATCTCTATTAGTAACAAATCAATTCGAATTATTGTGAACTATTTGGAGAAATTCAAACTTTTGAACCGAGAAATTACGATTGAGTTGGCGAATCAAGTATGTACGAATATATCCTTTTACGAATTTAATAATTTTACAAGTATCTGTAAGCATGAACAGGATTTGCGGAAAGCGGTTGCTTTAATTTATGTTTTATCGAATCGCGGCTATTCGGTGATGGATATTTTGGACAACTATTTTATTTATTTGAAAAATACGGCACTCTTGACCGAAGAGGAAAAATACGCAATTATTCCGTATATTTGTAAGTACATAACTATTTTCAATAATGTGCACGAGGATGATATAGAGTTGGCACATTTTACGAATAATCTTATTAATATTTTTGCAAGCGGAGCGGCTAGTGCTAGTGCTAGTGCAACAGATTCGGCTAACGCTAGTGCAACAGATTCGGCTAACGCTAGTGCAACAGATTCGGCTAACGCTAGTGCAACCGAGCTGGCTAAAGCAATTGATAATGTAGCGGTACAATAAAATTTTATATAAGTATTTTTAATATATAAAATTTATCCTTATAGTATAAATGAAAAATCAAATATTTAAAACCATAATACAGCCGGAAATTTTATGGGATTTTATAAGAGAAAATGGCGAAGAAACAGAGGAATGTTTTATTTTCAATAAAAGTCTGTATAAAAAAGCTATTTTTCGAGACACTATTACGCCTTTTACGAAAAGTCTTGATGACTATTACTATGAATCCAAAAAACATTATGTTCGGCGAAAAATGGACTATATAAAGTTCATTACCATTATCAGGCAACTTTGTAATAGTATTGGTATAAAATACGAGACGAAGCTAGTCTATAATAATTCAACATATGAGATCGTTTATTCGATCTATATGGGGGCAAGCCCCCACACCCCCACTTAGGGGCAAGTCCTAACACACCCCCATTTGTTGAGCGGATGCACTGGGTGTAAACATCCGTTCACCGCGTCCGCCCACCGTGGGGGTTAGGGCTTGCGTAGCGGCGGGCTTGCGTAGCGGCGGGCTTGCGTAGCGGCGGGCTTGCGTAGCGGCGGGCTTGCGTAGCGGCGGGCTTGCGTAGCGGCGAGCTAGCCCCCTTTACCATTCGGAATCATAATATTCAGCACCTGTATAATCTATCCATTCTTCCAATGTAAACTTTGTAAAATCACGAGGAAGTAAATATTTTTTATATTCCATATCAAATCCAAGAGAAGACATTTCATAGTAATGCAACGAGGCATTTTTCATAATATCTAAAAATTCTTCAATAGAATGTATTTCTGTTTCTTTTGCACCTATTCCACTATAAACGATGTAGGGCATATTAATTATATAACTATAGTTATTCAATTCTATTTATATACTATTTCTAGAGGCTCTGCCCCTACAACCCCGCTCACCGCCGCCCTCCATGGGGGTCTTAGGGGGTTTACCCCCTATTGATGAGTAAATATTTGCCGATTGTTGTATCTGACGCTAAGGCTTGTTTGGCTGATAAGCGTGCAAACCATTGGTAGGCTGTTCGTCGAAGAATTTCATCGGCGGGAAGATATAATCCTTGTACACGTTCGGAAAGCGAAAGGAAATTATTACTCATTAAGACGTCTATGGTGATTTGTTTACCTGCCGTATCTCTCGCACCCAACATATCAGCCGGAATCATATTCATCCGGCCACTATTAATTTTCTCATAACACCAGCGATTATAGGAGCCGAGAAAATGACTTTCAGCTGTAAAATCGGTAGAAGTATTGATTTCTAAATAACTAATATATTCGGACATCAGTTGGCAATTTTTTTGGCAGCCCATAAATTTTGTGGAAGGGAAAAAATCGACTTTGTCGGAGACATCCGTGCGTGAAACCAATTCACCTACAAACATTTTTCCATCATCCGTTAATCTATCATAGAGAGGAGCTAAATTTTGAAAACAGATGAATGAACTGGGTAGGAGAAACCCACCATAATAGTATAAAATTTTCGCCAAAGCCAATTGACGGATTTTCATTTTAATAGGGCTGGCTACAAGTGATAAATCTACTGTCCAGCCAGGGATAATATTGCCGAAGGTATCATCATCGATTAAGCAGACGTTAAACTCTTCCCCACATTTATCAATGATTGATTTTAAGGTTAAATAGAGATAAGGCTGATTGAGGTCTTCGGTTTTGCGTGAGAAAAAACTTTGCCATTGTCGTGCATTCGCTTCATAATCCATATGAATCCAAATGATAGGTTTTTTGCTTTGAGCTAAAGAAGAATCATTGAGTAAATATTGTTTGACTATTTTATAATTTCGCATATTCTCATCTTCGTCTTCACTTTTTTTGTATTTATTATAGATTAAACTCATTATTATGGTTATGGTTAGAGGATAAATATAATGGGTATATTGACTGAATTTATGTAAAGCCATTTATATATATAAATAATATATTTCATTTTAGTTGTTTGAAACCACTCATCCAGCCTTGATTCGCCTTGCGCACAATTTCGTCTTGTTTGGCAAGTTTATATGCACGGCGGACATCATTTTGTGCTTGATAGGATTGCCGTTGTTGTAGATAATCTTTGGCTTGTGATAAGGAGAGCGGCTTCGTGTCATTGTAAGTCGGATCTGCCTGCATTTCTAAAACATTTTTGAATTTCGGTCGGGCCAGATAATCATCGTAGGTGACAGGAATGACACTTTCGACGTGAGCTTTTTTTAAATCTTCGTATTGCAGGGAACTAAAGAGAGCCGATGTGTAATACTCGGGTTTATCACGGGTGAGGTCAAATTGGCCCGAGGCTGATGTGCCGATTTCCTCTACATCTTTGAAGGGAATGAGCTCTTTTACTTCGCGTTTCTTTTGTTCGAAGGTGGCATTCATTTGACCCATTGTAGTGCTGCGCGTATCCATATTTTCGCCGGATTTGAACCAGTCACCATAGCCAGTTTCATTTTCGTCATCTTTGATACGGTGCTTTTCAAAGAGCTCATTGAAGATTTTATTGAAATTGGGCTTTTTCTGCAAACTTTTCAGTAGTAATTCTTTCTCTTCATCTTTTTCTACTGTATACTCAGTCGATTGGTACTTGGAACTTTTATGTCTAAATTCGTGGATGGAGAAGACAATCTTATATGCGGCTGAGAAAAAGAGGAAATATTTTTTATCGAGACCGGATTTATCGGGGTGGGTCTGCATTACGGTTTTTTTCACACACTTTAGATCATCTGCATCAAATTCGAACCCGAGCTTGAAGAGAGATAATAAATCATTGAGTTCGTAGTTTTCAATATTGAGATCTATTCCTTCTACTTCGCTTGACATATTATTATACTTAAAGAGCATTATAATATGAATGAAAAAACGCTAAGGGAACCAATGCTATGTAAGTGAACAATCTTAAGTGCGCCGTGAGACAGCTCGAGAATTACGGACGGTGGATCCGATACTCCACGACAAGCTGTTGGGTTTATAGAAAACGAGAGAATTATTAGAGTAGACAGAACAAAGCAAGTTGCAAAAGAAATTAGCCATTATTATATTATATAGATATACTATAAAATGGCGGGTTGTAATAAAACCTTAATGTGTGAGTTGAATTTAAATAGCAAAGAGGACGCCAAGGCTTGGCTTTTACGCAACCATCCAGATAAAAAGAAGAATAGCCCTGTTGATATTGGATTATTTACAGATGTAATGAATTGTTATAAAGAGCGGGACTTCTGTGTGGGGGGCAACCCCCCAGAACCCCCCGTTACGGGTGAATCCGAAACTGATTTACGGTCCAGTTCTGCCCCAGAGCGGGGGGTCAGGGGGGTATCCCCCCTAAATAAGAAGAAGCGCGATAAAATTTACACCTGTATGCGCCAAACCGAGAATTGGAGTAAAATTCTACCCGAGCATAAACTCGATAAAAAGACCTTTAAACCTGAATTGGTAAAAGAAGCGATCCATAATGCCTCACCCAAATTAGAACAACTCTTCCGGATTATTGAGCAAGTGGACGCCAATGATTTGCAAACCCACGGCCATTATTTCAAACATTTTATTTTTTCCGATGTGAAAGAGGAAGGTTATGGAGCTAAAATATTGGCCTCAGCCTTTATTGCCAATGGCTACAAGAATCTTATCACCCCACGTGTGATACCCGGACAAAAAGCATTGAAATTATCCTTATTACCCACCGGCGCCGATGGCAAAGACAAAGCCTTTGGTCTTCTCTCGTCTTCGCCACTCTTTAACTCGGAGTTCAATCAGAAATTCAAGAAAGAGATACTGACAATGTATAACAAGCGTCCTGATAACATTCACGGCACTAATATGCGGTTCATTATTCTCGATAGTGGATTCAAAGAAGGTATCGATTTATTTGATGTGAAATATGTGCATATCTTTGAACCCTCGATGACGGTGGCTGATCTAAAACAAACGATTGGCCGTGCAACACGGACGTGTGGGCAAAAGGGGTTGAATTTTGAACCGAATGTAGGTTGGCCACTTTTCGTGTATAATTACTATATTGCAGTACCAGAGGAAATCAAAGAGATTTATGAAGCGGCTGACCCAAGCCTATTAGAATATCCGGAAGAGGATAAGAAGATTTTTGCTAATGCGACGAAAATGAAAGATGCGACGATTTTGTATAGCGGATTTGATAGAACAATGACGAATTTGGCAGAGCAATTGTATAAACTGGCGCCGATTCTCTCAGTTGATTTTGAATTGACGAAAAATATTCACCGTATTGATGATATGACTTATTTATATGAGCAGCAACAGGCGTCTGTGTCTAGTGCAGAACGAAGTGCAGATGAAGAGACTCAACGAACTTCGGTGGGATCTCCTGCTGTGGGGGGGTCTCCTGCGGTTGTGGGCGGTGCCAATAAAGTGAATTGTAAAGGTAAGTGTGGTTTACGTTCGACCAAAGATATACCTGCCACTGTGAATTTTTTATATAAAGTCTATGTGAAATATGGACATAATAAGAAAAATGTACCAGCCAAGCATCCGCGTGCTTATTTATGTGATTATATGAAACGTGTGCCGGTGTATTGCGAACAAGTGAATAAAGAATGGGCGAATCGGGCGGCATTTGTACCTTTTTTATTAAATAAGCGAATGAAGAAAGGAACGACGTTGAAAGGAACGACGTTGAAAGGTAAGACAATGAAAAAGAAAGGCACATATATGGAATTAAGTCCAGCAAGCGCAACAAGTTATATGGATATCGGAAATTCAACGAAAGGTACGACAATAAAAGGAAGAACAAAAAAAGGCACTTATATGGAATTAAATCCAAAAAATGCAACGCCTTATATGGATGTGGGAACGCCTGCTGCTTCGCTTGCTGCTTCTTCTTCTGCTTCGCTTGCTGCTTCTTCTTCTGCTTCGCTTGCTGCTTCGCTTGCTGCTTCGCCTGCTGCTGCTTCGCGTGCTGCTTCGCTTGCTTCTGCTTCGTTTGCACCTGCTTCGCTTGCTTCTGCTTCGCTTGCACCTGCTTCTTACCTAGATATTAATCCAGATGGATCGCCGAGATACCTAGATATTAAACCGCAGAAAGCGCCGTCTTACCTAGATATTGAACCAGAGAGATCGGCCACGCCGTATATGGAAATTGGCACAACAGGTAGCAAACGCAGTAGTAGCAAGCATAGCAGTAGCAAACGCAGTAGTAGCAAACGCAGTAGTAGCAAACGCAGTAGTAGCAAACGCAGTAGTAGCAAACGCAGCAGCAGCACATTACAAATGGCGAATGAAGTGATGCAACAATTGGAATTAGTGCCTTATGTGGCGCCAACTGCCGAAATTGATTATGCGATTGTCGAGTATAAAGGTAAACCAGATAGCCAAATGAAACAAGAGAAGGCCGGTCCACCAACGAAAAAATTAAGTTTTGAAAAAATGCGTGATTTTATTAAAACCAATTATGTCAAGAATTTTACGTGGGGAGAGATTGTAGTGGAAAACAAATGCGTGGCCCAAGCGCAGCCGGCCCAAGCGCAGCCGGCCCAAGCGAAGCCGGCCCAAGCGCAGCCGGCCCAAGCGCAGCCGGCCCAAGCGCAATCACAAGCAAAAGTAGGCGGCGCTTCGCGTATTATGTCCTTAAACCCCACCCAAGATTTCGTGCGTACTTTCTTCACACCAGAATCACCCTATAAAGGCTTACTCTTATTCCATTCTGTAGGTACGGGCAAAACGTGCAGCGCCATCGCAACTGCCACATCATCTTTCGAGCAAGCCGGTTATACAATTTTATGGGTAACGCGCACCACTTTAAAAAGTGATGTTTACAAGAATATGTTCGATGACGTATGTCATATTATCTTGGCCGAGCGGATAAAAAAAGGACTCGCGATGCCGGAGGATTTAACCCGCCGCAAAAAACTACTCAGTAAGAACTGGATAGAACCGATTAGTTATAAAACATTCAGTAATTTATTGACACCTGGTGCACATAACGAATATATGGATAAACTCATTCAACGTAACGGCACAGCTGATATTCTCCGGAAAACATTGATTATTATTGATGAGGCACATAAACTCTATGGCGGTGATTTGAAAGCCGGTGAGCGACCAGATATGGATGTGATGGAGCGTCTATTGCAAAAGAGCTATGAAAAGTCAGGTAAAGATTCGGCCAAGCTTTTGATTATGACAGCGACACCTTTTACAAATAGCCCGATGGAACTGTTTAAACTCATCAACTTATGTAAGGAAACCAAGAGCGAGCATATTGAAACCGATATCAAGGCCTTTAGACGCAACTATATGAACTCGGATTTGCTATTGACCGACAGTGGTGTGAAAAAATTGGCGGATAAAATGAGTGGATACATTAGCTATTTAAATCGCGAACAAGACCCGACACAATTTGCACAGCCCGTTATGATTGAAGTGCCTGTTATTATGTCACATTTACCTGATAACGAAGTGCGTAAAGAACTCTTTGCGAAAGATGAGAAAAAGGTGAATGTATTGAACAAATTAGAAGCCAAAGCTTTATTGAAACAGCAAGAAACAGCTATTAAAGATTTAAATAAACGGTTACGTGAAACCCACAAACGGTTAAAAGTGATGGTGAAAGAACGGCAAGCACACTGTAAAACATTAAAAAACAAGGTCGAAAAAGCCAATTGTATGGAGGAAAGCAAAAATGCAGTGGAAGCTGAAATAAATGAAACAGTCTCAATCATTCGTACCGAATTAGAAAGATTGAAGGAGAGTGAGAAACAAAATAAAGGGTTGAAAGAAGCGGAGAAAGCACGTGTTGCAAAAATGAAAGAACGGTTGGAGACCTTGCGTAAAGAGTTATTACAGGAGGTCATGTTGGCGGAGCGGTGTAAAAGTATTACACTGGCTTATGAATGACAAGTTTATGAATGACAAGTTTATGAATGACAAGTTTATGAATGACAAGCTTATGAATGACAAGCTTATGAATGACAAGCTTATGAATAACAAGTTTATGAATGACAAGCCTATGAATAATACATATATCCATTTGATGCATTCAGTTCATTGGCCTTCACGACACAGCGTTTTAAAAAATGATTGACAGCTACATTATCCGCGCCGACCACTGAATCGTCCGGTATAAACCACGCATCACGCTTGACACCGCCAAAAAACGCCAAGAAGACTGGAATACCACTCACCATTTTATGCTTTTTTAAACCCATATATAAATCGAGATTTTCGTCTACGTCAATATCGCAGCAAATAATATTATAAGGACATTTCGCTATAAATTCTTTATATGTGGGCGCGATCGTCTTACACGGGCCACACCAATCTGCACCGAATTTGAGAATAATAACGTGTGTGTTCGAACACTCCTGTAAGGATTGCAATTGCGTAATAGTAAGCTCCGTAATGACTTGTTTTACATCGACGTCTATTTTCTTAGTTGACATTTAACTATTTAGGTGGGTATATATTTAAATGTATTTAGAGTATCATAATATAGTATCATAATAAAATGAAGTTATTTATGTTTTTATACAACCCGACCGGCTATAACTCTGTTATACAAGTTGAAGAATCTATTGCCGAAAAAGTAATTGAATATATCGAATCAAACCAAAAAGGAGAAAAAAAATATAATAAATTTTTACTTAATAATTTTGATTCCGTTAAGGCTGGCTTAAAAGGTAACTATGATGATTTTTATAGCTATACTGAGCTATCAACAAATGAGTCTAATATAATTTCGCCGAATGAAGAAAAAATAAAAGCATTTTGTGCTTATATCAATCGTTTGACAAATTGACAATGCCTTCCAACACTTTCATATCAATATGTGGTAACTCCAAGTGTGCTTCCCAGAAGAACTTACAAAAGGCCCAGAGGAACACATAATTGTCACTATACCAGTCTGGTTGTTCAGTCAACAGTTTTTTATGCAGCGCATAAGGAATCAATCCCATACTACTCGGCGGCAAGACATAGCTGAGCTGAACTAGTGGAGAAACAGGCTGCTTGGGCTGTAAAGGGACAAAGGTATGCTCGAAATACGGGACAAATTTTATTAAATCCACAAGTAGTGGCGGGTAGTAGTAATGATACTGCCAACGCCAATCGGCACAACCTGTGGAATAATATTTCATTGTCCACTCCAATCCAGCTAAATAATTTTCACATATTTCTTTACGGCGATCATCATCAATCTTCGTATTGAATAGCACTTTATAATAGCGTGTCTCCCACCCGAGCTCATTTGGGTTGATATAGAGTTCGTGTGCTCGCTCTTTCAAAGGTAGCAACAGATTTTCATCGTGGTCTTCGGTTTTATTATCATAGAAGGCTCGTTTGCTTAATTTTGCGCGTTGCACATATTCTTCATTGATGTAATCCAGCTCATTCGCAGCCAAATGTGTGAGAAATTTGCGCATATTTTTCCAGATTATCTCTCGGTTGTGTGTGAGCGTTTCGTTAGAATCGGCAAAGACAAACTTATACGCATTGATTAAATTATTAATGCCGGTCGTGCGAATATTCAACGCCGGAAAATGCGGTAAGAAATCATTGCCGAGGAAAAAACAGAGAAGAATATAATCAAAAAGCACATCATTGTTTAAATCCGTTGTTTTTTTGTTGGGCGCCAATTCACTAATAATCGATTTGGCAAAGACTGGAATGTCCAGTAGATAATTTTCATTTGGATTAAGTGTTTTGTCAATGGTCTTAATAAATTCGGGCGTTTCGCGGTACAAATACATATTTTCCGAGATATGCAAATGATTTAACGTGAGCATAATCAGGTCAGCGTCTAAACCGTAAATAACCGTCTGTGTCACTTTATGGTAATCTTTGTTTGCACGAATATACTCATAGATTTTGTGTTCTCCTTCACCAGGTTCATCCGAGGAGGAAACAATGATGGTTTCGAGTCCAAACTCATTTGGCTTGACAAATCGTTTGGTAATATCATTGCCGAGTTTTTGCATAAAGGCTGTCCCAGGTGTAATAGAAGCTGTATTCCATTCTACAACTGGCTTGTCTGCGAGTGATTTTTGATAGGCCGCCATATAACGCCGATTACGTTGCTGATCTAATTTGGCCATTGGTGCGACGCCGTCAAACGCAATCAAAATACGTTTATTGGGTTTCAATTGTTGTATCATTTTTGACAAACTTTCACATACATATTTAATAATGTTTTCCTCATAGAGACGGAAATTTTTATCCTTTGCTGGGTCATACGCTTTCATTAAATTATGATGTGCTTCGTAAATAAAAGAGTTACAGTCCAAATACAAATTATTAATTTTTGGACTGTCCGCGGAAGCTGAATTAAATTTTTTAATTATGGCTCGGTGATTACGAACAATATATGAGAAATAACTAGGGATACCCATTTGTGTATATTATATATATATGTAATGCGTCTTTATATAAATATTGATAATCTTATTATGTCTATATAATATAACCAATGTCCAGTACACAAATAAATAAAACTATAATAAATAAAACTATAATAAATAAAATTATTAAATTACAGGATATTGTGCAAAATGTGATGCGGGCAAATCAATTATACAAAATATTGGGCTTTATCGATGCGACAGATTTGAATTTATGTGTTATGTATGCCGAAACGATTTATTTAAAATTGATGAAAGAACTACAATTGATAGAAGAAACGATTAGTGAAACTAATAATGAATCATCTATAAATACCTTACAGGATATTGTAAGGGATATATCAACCTTAATTAGCTTATGTGGCTGTGATACATTAGAAGATCTGACGCATATATGTATTGGGCATAAATTTAGCATAGACGAAAAATATATGTCGAAATATAAGTTATTGAATAATTATGTTAAACCTGTGCGCTACAAAGTATTGGATTGGCGGAGCAAATTAAAAAAACAGGACGATGCAATGTGTAAAACGGCCGATAATTTTGAATGTTTTGACATTGAAAATGAAGGTTTAAATAAGAATTTTCAATATCGGGTTTATGGTATAAAATTTCCTATTCATAATGTTGAAAAGCAGCATACTCTTGTGGTCTATGGCGTAATTGAAGATGTGATGACTGAGTTTATAGAGAATGACATCATAAAAGAAAAATTAAATGAATTATATAATATAAATTATGATGAAAGTTCTGCTGATAAAAATTTCAAAAGATTTATATCTTGTCTTACACTTAAAGAATTATTGATAGATTCGTTATCGAAAATTAAAGTGAGTTATACTTCGTATAGAGGACAATTTGCGGATATAAATAAGAAACCTTTAATGCAAGTTATTAATGAATTTTTAGAGAAAGAAATGTGGGAAAAAAGAAATACGTTGATTATGTTTTTAATTAATTCTGATGAAAACGAGTGTCATTATTTGGCTTATTTGTTATATGATTTATTATCCAATGACATTAATGGTATAGTAGATACGTATGAACAGACTTTAATATATGATACATTGCCATATAATGTGAAAAAATACTTTCGAGATGTTATGAAACAAATTGTAAATTATACAAACAAGCTATCGAATGTCAATCTAAGCAAAATACCATTAGAACAGCGTATTTGTCTTATGAAAACCACCGATATTGTTAAAGAGAAAGCGATGATAAAATTAAAAGAAGTAAAAATGAAAGCAGAAGATACAGGGTCAAAGGCAATGCATTTCTTAGAGGGATTACTCAAAATCCCATTTGAAATTTACAAAGAAGAACCAGTATTGAAATTGATGAGTAATAGTATTCACTATTTTACTACATTGACTCATTTACTTCAGAAAGACGGTTTGAAAGAACTTATTCTGCCTTTTCTATATAAACCCAATTATACCAGCCTTGAGATTAAAAAATATTTGCCATTATTAAAGGGGACATATAGAGAGCAGTTGCAAAGTTATTTTTTGCAACAAGCGCATAAAACGATTCATAGTTGTAATAAAGCAAAAATGATTGAACTTTATATTCAATTAAAAAATAGGCTAATAGAAGCAAACCAGATAATGGTTTTAAAATACACCGGTAAACCTATAAAACAATTGCGAGTAGAATTTTTACAATCTCTCGATCTATGTTTAAACATAGACCAAATGTCGACAATCATTTATGAATTTATAGAAACAATTATAGAAAAACAACCAAACACACCTATAATAAATGAATTTAACACAACTTTAACAAAGATTGAAAGTAATATAACAGCTGTAAATAAATATATGAGTAATGTCACGGAAATACTTGATACGTCGGTATACGGCCATAAAAACGCCAAACGACAAATTGAGAGAATTATCGGACAATGGATAAATGGTGATATAACTGGTTACTGTTTTGGGTTTGAAGGACCACCTGGTGTCGGGAAAACATCATTGGCTAAAAAAGGGATCGCACAGTGTTTAATTGATGAAAATGGCGTGGCGAGACCGTTCGCTTTCATTGCAATGGGAGGTTCAACCAATTCAAGCACCTTAGATGGGCATAATTATACTTATGTTGGCTCAACGTGGGGACGGATTGTTGATATTTTAATGGATACGAAAATAATGAATCCGATTATTTTTATTGATGAGCTAGATAAAGTGAGTAAAACAGAAAACGGGAAAGAGATTATTGGTATCCTTACACATTTAATTGATCAAACACAGAACGATAGTTTTCAAGATAAGTATTTTAATGGAATTAACTTAAATCTCTCAAGAGCGCTATTTATATTTTCTTATAATGATGTGGATTTAATTGACCGAATTTTGTTAGACCGTATTCACCGTATTAAATTTGATACGATATCCGTCGAAGATAAGTTGATTATAATGCGAAACTTTATTTTACCTGAAATTTACAAAAAGATGGGTCTAGATAATATGATTGAAATAAGTGACGAGGTCATTGAATACATCATAAATGATTATACATCGGAACCGGGTGTGCGTAAATTAAAAGAACTGATGTTTGAAATTGCGGGGGAAATTAATCTAAATGTTTTGAAAAATATTGCATCACTAGATACCGATATTCCAATTAAAATAACGATTGAAGACATTCGACTGAAATATCTCAAAGACCATACCGAAATTACACCAATGAAAATACATACAGAGCCATTGGTTGGCGTTATTAATGGGATGTGGGCCAACTCAGCAGGAAAAGGAGGTATATTACCAATCGAAGTCTCCTATTACCCGTGTAACACCTTTTTAGATTTGAAATTAACTGGGATGCAGGGGGATGTGATGAAAGAAAGTATGAATGTCGCTAAAAGTCTAGCGTGGTCATTGTTTTTGAGAGATTCATCGAAAGCCTTAGTATTACAGGAAACATTGGAAAAAAATAAACAGCAAGGGTTGCATATACACGTGCCTGAAGGTGCTACGCCCAAAGATGGGCCTTCGGCTGGAACGGCCATCACGATGGTTCTCTATAGTTTATTTAGTGGACGCAAAATAAAAAATGATGTGGCAATAACAGGTGAAATATGTTTGCAAGGGCGAGTTACGGCGATTGGAGGCTTAGAATTAAAACTATTGGGTGGTATTCGTGCAGGGGTTAAAACGTTTATTTACCCTCGAGAAAACGATAAAGATTTTCTGAAATTTATGAAAAAATATGGAGAGAAACCTGACGTAATCGATATACAGTTTATTGCAGTTGATCGAATTGAAGAAGTCATACCATTAATATTCATTTAATTATATGCGATATTATATACGTAATATATAATATGGCTATCGCATTTACATTATCCAATATATTACAATTTTTTTCATTTATATCCCCAACCTTATTGGTATTCTTTATGTTCTTGATATCATTGTTTAATCAAAATTTGAAAGGTTTAGTATACATTGCTGGTCTTTTGATTGCATCTGTTATTAATATTATTTTTATGAATATTATTGGAAGTGGGCGAGATGACAATGAATCTTTTTCGTGTAGTTTGTTTGATATACCAAATGTATCGCAATATAACAGTCCATATCCATCCAGCTTAATTATCGCGTTTACACTTGCTTATATCTCCTTACCAATGAAATACAATAACCATATGAATTATGTTGTATTGGTATTTTTGCTATGTCTTTTAGGTATTGATGTTTTAACTAAAGTGCAGAATAAATGCACTACATATGCAGGGTCAGTGTTAGGCGCTTTAGTTGGATTTTTGTTAGGCACCATATGGTATGTATTATTTTATTCATTGGGTTATAGCTCTCTGCTTTATTTTGATGAACTACGTAGTGATAACGTGCAATGCTCAATGCCAACAAAGCAAACGTTTAAATGCTCTGTATACAAAAATGGAGAATTGATCTCTAGTAATATTGCTTGATTTATAACTATATTAAGGATTTATATACTATATTAAGGATTATATTTATTTATATTTTGATTCATATAATCAATGAACTGTTTCATATAGAGTGAACGATGAAACCCGTGTAGCATTGTTTTTTCATTATTTGCCACAGCGCTCATTATTTTAATAAAATTTTTAACCACATTATGTGTATTTGTCAATTTATATTTGCTCAACTCTTCTTTGGGATAAAAAACGGTTTTAGTACGTTTATTTACATCATTGTGAAATTGCCATAAAAAATCAATTAATGATTCTTTTGTTGAAGCAATCGACGTTTTGTTAACACGTTCCATTGTTTTTGATGCGTGCTGTTGGCAGTCTGGACAAGGTAAATTATTACAAATCTGTGTAATATGTGAGACTAGTATAGGTAGTTCAGCTTTATTTTCATCTTTAATTTTTTCGGCTAAAGTGTGAAACAGTAACCATACTGCATTTCCCCAATCTTTTTTCTTCATTTATGGAATATATATAAAGATATTATATTTATTTTAAATATGAATTACATTATAGAGGATCATTTTGACTTTTATAGCGAACTGAAAAACCTTAGCGAACTGAAAAACCTTAGCGAACATAGCGCTTCTGAGGATATATCGAATAATATTTGTATGATTTCACACGAGCCATTAACGTATAATTCAGTGACATTATCGTGCAGACATTCTTTTAATTATATGCCACTTTATAATGAATTATGTATCCATAATAATAAACAGTATATAAATTGCCCCTATTGTCGCCGTAAGTCAGATAAGTTAATACCCTTTATTCCTTTACCGAATGTTACCAAAATATATGGTGTCAATTATCCGTCAAAAATGTGTATGCCTCTTCCTAAATGTGTCTTTATAATGAAAACAGGATTACACAAAGGCTTACCGTGTGAACAAGGTGGTATTGAATATGAAAACGGTGTATTTTGTCATAAACATATGAAATACAATCTTAACAATGAGTGGAGCGCTGAAAAGCAAAAATTGTTTAAAGAAAAGAGCGTGATCGACCTTAAGAAAATGTTAAGGGAAAAAGGCTTAAAAGTCGGTGGCGTGAAAAAAGAGTTGGTGAATCGTTTCTTTTCTGTGAATTAATATTCATTTATTGTTCAATCTCTCAATAAGAAAAAACTTACTTGTTCGGACACGCCTTTATTTTTAAAAATATTCTACTACTGCCGTCTTCACCAGCTGGTCTATCTTTTTCATCGCGCCTTCGCGATCCAATCCATAAATTATCATAATCGATCTAACAACGCGTTCTTTGTTCGTAAGATGTTCTTGGCCAGCGTCATCGGTCAATTGCGGTGGGCTGCAACTGTTTAATTCGTCAATACAGCAGGTAGTTGTCCGATCCAACATTCTTGATTCGTCGTCGTCGTAAAACCACATTTCTTGGTAATCTGTGCGCTCTAATGGCAGAGGCGGAATAGATGGGCCATTATCTTTATCCGCATTTAAATACCCGACCCATGTTGGCAATACTTCCATACATTTAACACACTTTGATCCTGGAGTTGGATCATAGGACCAAAAGTAACATTTCGGATTCTTGCATTGAACGGATGGATATATTGTTTGCTTGAGTGGTTGTGGCTTTGTCGGCGGAGGCGGCGACGACGTGTTTTGATTCTCGGTTTTGATTGGGGTTCCTTGAAAACTCATTTTTGTATTTTGTTGGTTGGGTTGTTGTTATACTATTAATAATTGTAAAAAAGTATTTCAATTTTTTTCAAATGTAAACAGTATAAAAAATAATTATTATAAAAATAAAAATATAAATAACTATTCTTATATGTAGTAATGGCGACAACAAGTAAGGAAAAGCTTGCACAAAATGTAAAAAATTGGTTACAAATAGATAAAGAAATTAAACTCTTGCAAAAGGAATTGAAGGATCGAAAAAAAAAGAAGAATGATTATACTAATTCGCTTTTAACAATTATGAAAACAAATGAAATAGATTGCTTTGATATTAGTGAGGGGAAAATTATTTATACACAGAGTAATGTTAAAAAACCTATAAACAAACACCATCTAGAAGAATGTTTAAATAAATACTTTGAAAAGAACCCGACTATTCCAACAGATGAGGTTGTGCAATTTATTTTAGAAAATCGTCCAACGAATGTGAAAGAAAGTATTCGGCATAAACCGTTAAAAAATGTATAATCGTAGTATAATGTTAAAACATAAAAACAGTATAGTATCAAGATTATTTGATACTATAAACAAAATTGATACTAGTAAATGTCACGCAAGGAAGGAAAAAAATGATAATGAAACTCTAGATGAAACTATACATACGGAAAATTCAAATAACAATTATATTGTTTCTATACCAAACCATAAACCGTCTACTCACAATACAAAACCAACTTTAATATGTATATATCAAGTTCGAACGGATGGATTATATCCATTTCTATTATTTTTGTTACAAAAAAAGGGTGAAGCCAATTTTATAGAGATTCCGGCAGTAAGCGGATATCAAAAAATTAAATATGCTTCAATCACCTATGTCAAGGCCATTTTACCCGAGACAACCCTATCTTATTCTGGGTTTTATGAGTTACCAGATAAAAATATTATCGTTTTGAATGGCTCAGAACAACCTATTGAACTATATACATCAAATGAATATATATGGGCTACTTCATTTGAAATCATAAATAAGAGAAAAATCGGAAATACGCCAATACACACTAATGTGCTTGAATTTTTTAATGACAATCTCTCCTTTTTAACTTTAAAAACAATGGATCAGCGTATATATGAATCGCCAATGGTTGGTTACTTTAATCCACGTAACGAGAATGATTGCGAGATTGAAGAGTTAGATATTTATCGTGAAAAGCTTCTACCAAGTTTGGGAAAATGTTACTATTTATTTATCGATATCCCCCCTTTTAGAGAAAAACATATAATGCGAATTGTGTTTTTTGCAGGGGAAATGGCACTGTATGGTGATAATAATAAAAAATATGATTCACTGTTATGCAATATTCATCGGCGTTATATGATACAAAATTATAATCAACACACTGTATTGTCGGTTTTAAGTCGACCTGATAAAATCTTGTTACCTGATAAAATCTTGTAAAATTTTAGGACCGTGCGAATCAAACCCACACATATCCAACATAAACGGATCGGCTGGGTTAGCAATTGTATAATCGGTTCCTTGTGTAGCGACCACAACAAGTTTTGTTTCAGGCATTTTTAAACCAGCGCGATACTGTTTCATCGCCTCATCTGGTTTGATCCCGCTATTCACGTCATTGTCGGTGATGACAACAAACGCATCGTATTTGCGTTTGTATTTCAAAGCTTCTAGAATTCCCATTGAAATATCGGTTGTCCCCCAATCTGAGCGTTGAACCGCATTTAATACCTTGTCCAGTTGCGCTTCGGCATCAATAACATCTGATACGTCTGTTAAACCAGTTCCGCCGCTGCGACCATAGTAGTCATTCTGTTTTAAACTTGTGAATAGATAGAACGCGTGTGTAGGACTATCTTTTGAACCTGTTTCACTACGTGCAAAGATCATCGCTAGTAAAGCTGCAGCTTCCGCATTGGTTACACCTTCGCATAAAGAAGGGGACAACATCGAGCCAGAACAATCAATGAGGAAGCAAATGCGTTTACCAGTGGGTTCTACATTCTTAAAGCTTAGATAAAACATTTCCTCCAAAGTTTTTATGATCACGGAATCAGGCGACCATGTATTGCTCCCTTTATTACCATTGCCGCTTCTATAGGTGAACCACGCTGTTAGCACCGTAACAGGATGGATATGCGAATACTTGATTGTCTGAGGATCCACCAAGTGTTTACAAACCAATCCCAAAATTGTTTGATCTTCATATACGTGGTGACTCGTCATATTCCCCAGATTTCGGAGTAAAGCTGTGAGTGGCATCGTAACACGAGTTTTCTTCTTATTACAGAGCAAGGCTTTTAACACATCGGCGTCTACTAGAGCCCAAGTGGGTACTTGTTCACGTGTGAGCTTATTCTCAAAGATCAGCTCTATCAGTTTTTCTTTCTGCTCAGCGTCGCAATGCTTTGCTTCGTTGACCGCCTTTAGATAAGTATAAACCGGTTTAGTCTGAGGTAACTTCGACGCCAAATTTATCATCGCATCAATGCCGTTGACTGAATACCGCAATACCAAATCAATATCATTTGGCTGCACATTATTCCGGTTCGGACCTTTTCTTTTTATTGTTGCTTTGTCAAAGACTCTGTCATCGCCCGTCTTAGTTTTCAAGTGTGAGCATTGAAGTAGATTTTTGAACGACCACCCTTCACGTGCTTGATACTTGGTAATTTGGTAGGCCAGATCTAAAGGTTTATCGCGGTATGCTAGAATCCAGTTGTTAATTTCACGCTTGACCGCACGACCGAATCCCTTGGATTTTGCACCTGAACTGGGATTGGGAATACTTGCGTGAAAATTCTTCCACGAATACAAATGTGAAATTGTCCGAAATTGTTCTATCACTTTGAGGCTCTTCGCCTTTAGTTGAACATCTTCAACTCGACATAACATTGCAAGCATCATAAATGTATTATCAAATTTCGGGGCACGACTGCTTTCATAGACTTCCTTGACGATCTCAAGAATTTCGTTGCCCTTTCCGGCTTGAATTTGTTCCTTGATGTAGGCTAAATCTTCGGATGACAATTTCTTCGTGCGCTGATCGTATTTATTTGCACGGGAGCCGAGAACCAATATACGCATTATATAATCTTTTAATGCGAGTTTATACACGAAACTCGCATTAACCTTTTCCACTGTAGTTGTTTCCATTGTTGCTGCCATTTTTAGTTGCTGATATTTAATATAGCACATTATACCTTTAATATGTTTCAATTTTTTATTATTTTATATATATATAGAAAGGGACTTAAAGCCATAGCTCTATAATAGAGTGTAGTAGAAAGGTCTGTAAGTGTTGGGTTATCCTTTTATGATTTCCCCCCAACACTATTCATTGACCTTTCACTCCCTTCCGTTTATTATAAATTGTTCGTATTTGTATGGTCTGACTGTTTTGGGTTATCCTTTTTTGATTTCCCCCCAAAACTAATACATTGACTTTATAAAAAAAAATATGAGCTGACAATAAATGGTTATTAAAAAATTGATTTGTTCGGTCTGTCGGTTTTGGGTTATCCTTTTTTGATTTCCCCCCAAAACTAATACATTGACCGCGCTTCGTCCTTTTCGAAGGACATCCCGTGGGCGTAATGACATCTGCACTAATGTTTTCTCCAGTTAGCTCAGTTGGTAGAGCAACGTATATGGACTGTCAATAAATTGTTCTCGCAAGAGAACTGTCGATGGTTCGTTATCCATTTTTAGGCGTAGGTCGCAAGTTCGAGTCTTGCACTGATGGAAAGCATTAGACTAATAGATGGCATTATTTGAATTTTCTTGACAGAAAAAATTCAAATACTTTTCAAGAGATATCGCATATCGGCGATTTCTTTTTCTTGCGTTACCAAGATTTTTGTTGCTAGGTTATTAACAGCAGGATTTTTGGTTTTTTCTATAATATGCTTACTTGTTAAAAGTGCCATAGAATGGTGTTCAATCATCTCTCGTAAATAATTTTTATCATCAACGCCAAACTGAATTTTGTAAAGATAGATGAATAAGAATAAAAGACCTGTGACAATTGCAAAATGTTGTGCATTAAACATAGGACCAATCAGCATATCTAAGATGACCATAAATAACCCCATAATAATAGACATATAAATTTTGCCTGTGCTGTGGTTTATATTTTCTATTCGATCGGTCATAATGTAGCTCATAAAAATATACTGGAAGATGAACATTCCAATGAACATATAAAGCATCATGTGATGTGAACGCATATATAAAAAACGAGAGATTAAAAAAGTTGGCATAGCCTTTATTCTAAAACGGTATTTACTCCAATACCCACACTCTCATCTTACGAAACTTGTGTTGTGCTTCTCTCCACTTGAGGGCGTCAAACCCATTGTAGCGTTACTTTTAAACGAGGGGCCGGTGTCGGACGCCAACTGGAATTGAAAGGGCGAGGGGCCGGTGTCGGACGCCAATTGGAATTGAAAGTGCGAGGGGCCGGTGTCGGACGCCAATTGGCATAGAAATGTTCTTCCGCGTCTTCATCGTCGCTTGCATATTGGGCTGCTAAATCGTCAAGGGCGTTTACTCGTTTGGGAACAGGCGTTACAACAAGAGGTTCAACCACCACAAGGGCTGGGAGAATGGGCTCCTCTAGCTTGATGTCGTTGTCATATTTGCTGCGTTTCTTCTTTATATTCGGGTTTTTTTGTTCGCGCTCGAACCGATGTTTAATAGACTTGTATCTTAAGGCCTTTTCTTTCCGACTAGGTTCTTGGGATGAAGAGCCTTTTTTGTTGTATTCGCGCCAACACTCATACTCTTCATCCGTAGTGTTGGGGGTCTTGTTTTCATACTTTTTTTTGGCCTTTTTGCTGCTGGCCTTTTTGCTGCTGGCCTTTTTGCTGCTGGCCTTTTTGCTGCTGGCCTTTTTGATGGGTTCCTTTTTTTCAGGAGCGGGCTTAGAAGGCCATACAACTTGGCCGACAGGCGCTTCAACGACGGGAACTGCTTTACCTGATTTTTTACCTGATTTTTTACGATACCAACTGTTTCGCAGATATCTGGCCTCTTTATGAGCAGGCGTTAGTGGTAAACCTTCTTTCGCTAGTTTAACAGACTCCAAATACAACTTCTTTGTTTTTGAGCCCAAATCCTGCCATATTGGCGTTTTATCTTCACACACTGGTTCAACTGCATCCACTTCTGCAGCGATCAGTTCGTGGGCGGCCCTCACACGGAGCTCTTCGTCAGATAACTGTTTCTTTGCAACTCGGCTAGACATTTTCTTGTTCGTTTTGTTCGTTTGTTCGTTTTGGGTTTGGTTACCTCTTATTATATTTTTAAAAAGTATTTCAATTTTTTTTAAAAACACGCACAAACATAGGTAAATCCCACAATGACTTTCGATTCTTATAATTTTTCATTGAGCCGTTCATCGTCATTGATTGCATCATACTTGATTAATCGTTCTTGGTTAATTTCAAGTACCTTATAATAACTAATAAAAATAGAAGAAAGCAGTGATACGATATTGGCTAACATAAAAAGAAATTGATTTAACTCAATAGAGTAGGCTAGCCAAATACAATTGCCAATAACTCGCATAAACAAAAAGGTCGGACTAAAATCTTTTGTAGATTTTGTTTTATATGTCTTTATCACTTGTGGAATATTATAGACAAAATTAATGATATTGCCTATAACCAAAAAGACATTCATAGTGGTTGAAACATTATCGTCGAATATAGAATCAAATATAGAAAAGTCCATCGTATTAAAACGTTATATAGTTAAGGTGTCTTTTGTTTAAATATGTTACAATAACTATGATGGCGATTAGCGCGTGGTTATAAATTAAAATATATACATTCAATATATATATGGAATATATGACATTTTTATTGTACACAATAATATTCATCTTTATTACTGTTCCAGTTGCAATAGTTATATTTGACTTTTTCGATATATCATTTGAACAATACGGTAACTATTTATTATGGTTTATAGCTTTAGCTTTATTTAATGCTTTATTACCTATGAAACAAAAAAACGTATTTGAGAATATCATGTAAAAGTTCTTTATATAAAAAATTGAAATAAGTTAAAGGTATCAAAGAAATGCAAGAAAGACAAGAAAATGGAAAAACACATCAATGCCAAATTAGAGCAATACCAATTGAAATTCAAGACCGACATTAAAGAATGGATTGCTTCTCGCAACATAGTGATTATGGGCAAGGAACATAAGAATTATAACAGCGAATTTATGCAATTCATTTACGATTATAATAGTATCCAGATGGATGAGACCGATTTTAAGAAACGTAAGCGGATCAAAAATATTGTGCCCCAATTTGAACTTTGCGTGGCAAAAAGGGCCAACGGTGAACAATGTACAAGGCGCAAAAAAACCGATGGAAAATATAAAGATGAACCGACGAACTTATGCGGAACGCACGTAAAAGGCACGCCGCACGGTAGTATCACAAATGACGCTGTGTTGCAAAAAACGAATACCAAGGTGGAAGTCTGGGTAAGAGACATAAAAGGCATTAACTATTACATCGACGCAGAGCATAATGTCTATAATCCCGAAGACATATTAGCCAATAAAATCAATCCGTCGGTCATTGCAAAATGGGTAAAGAGTGGCGATGATGTTTATTCGATTCCGCAATTCGGTATTTAATTAATGAAAATAAATATATAAACATAATTTTTTTGTTTATATATTAATGTTAAACGTTGTCATTTGCGGCGTCGTGAAAAATGCTGCGAATCATTTGCGCAATAATATTGCATCGGCACTTGAGTTAGGTAAAGATTGTGACAAGTATAAAGTAGTAATCTATGAAAATAATTCGACAGATGCGACAAAAAGTATTCTCTCAGAATATAATTCTAGACCCGAGTTTCATATTTTATCCGAAGATATTGATGCCGAAACAATAAAGCGTGAGAGTAAAGTATGGGCTTATACAAAGGTGACTGGTTCAGACCATCCGTGCCGTATTGAACAAATCTCAAATGCACGTAACAAATTAGTGAATGAATTGCAGAAGCCAATTTATGATGAATTTAATTATGTTGTAATGATAGATTTTGACAGCAAAATGTTTATTGTCGACGGCATACTCGATTCACTGCGTTTAGTGAAAGAAAATCGTAACCGTGTTATTTATGCAAATTCTCTCAATTACTATGACTATTATGCATTGCGTTCTCCGCACGCCGATTATAGTATGTTTGGTCCGGAATTGATGGGTGAACATTTTTGGCAATTGATGACGACAAAGCCATTGAAACTAGACCCATCCTCATCCACATTAGTTCCTGTTTACTCAGCATTTAATGGCATCGGCGTCTATGATAAGGATGTATTTGCTTCTCATTTTTATGATGCTTTACCAACAACGGCTGTAAAAGACCAGTATAAAAAAATTGCCACTTTACATCCTGAATCCTATGAGAAATACAAATCGATATTGCAAAACAGTTGTCCTAAATTCCCGAGTGGAGAGATTGATGAATTCTTTTACTGGAAAAACAACAGCGGCTATGATAAACCGGTCATTTGTGAACACGTGGCCTTCAATTTCTCTCTACTTGCAGATGGGTGTGAGATTTATATCAACCCGCGGATGCTTTATTGGTGGAATTGACGCGGTATAAATTGACACAGTATAAATTGACGCGGTATAAATTGACACAGTATAAATTGACACAGTATAAATTGACACAGTATAAATTGACACAGTATAAATTGAGTTTAATAATATGAAAATAAAATACGTGTTATTTTCATACATATGGATGGAGACGAAAAAACAAAACTTATTCTAAGTTTTTTGAATAAGGGACAGATCGTGTGTGCTTCTTTATCGGATTTGAATGGTATGTTGGTCCCCCGTGAACTATTTTTTAATGATTTACTTTATAAGCAACTTAAAGAGGATATACCTGATTTAAAACAGCTCTTTTCATCGTCGTATTTAACTGCATTACAAGAGCCGGCTGAGAAAATACAGCGCTGGCCCTATTTGAATTTAATACGGCAGGTGTTACGGTCGTGTAATTTTAAATTGACGCCGAAAAGAGTCTCGAATGGTTATACAGTGGATGGAAAGAAAAAATACAAACGAATGTTTATTATCGAGAGAATGCGGGTTGTATAATATGTGCAACGATAAATATATGCGTAGCGATAAATATGCGTAGCGATAAATATATGCGTAGCGATAAATATATGCATAGCGATAAATATATGTGTATACTATAAGATGGCTTATGTTCCACGTCGGTATGTCCCCAAAAATCTCACACTGAGAGATAAAAGAAAGGCAAAAAAAGAATTGAATCTCTCAAGAAAATTATATAAGAAACATATTTATCATACTCGCAAAAAGGTGTCCTCATTTCATTCGAAACCATCGAATCATATCGTGACTGCAAAGAAAGTCTATGGTTTACAGGAAATTATACCGTCAGCTTTACTGGCCAAAAAAACAGGCTGCTCTCTAGGCGCCTTGCAGCAAATCGTAAAAAAAGGTGAGGGTGCGTATTTTTCATCAGGCTCGCGTCCCAACCAAACAGCACAATCGTGGGGCTATGCACGTTTAGCAAGTTCTATTACAGGAGGTAAAGCCTCGGCAGTTGATTACTCTATACTTGAAAAAGGATGTGCTAAGAATAGTAAAGCATTGAAGCTGGCGAAGAAATCGATGTATTACAATACACACGGACGTCGTTCTGTGCCTACTGTAAAATTATAATGATTTATATTATTTTTTTAGAAAGAATAATATATAGAATGGTAACAAAAAAGAGGTCGCATAAATGGTCATTAAAATACAAACAAAGTATCAATTGTCGAAGACCGAAAGGGTTTTCACAAAGACAACATTGCAAGTATGGTCGTAAAAATTTAACAAAAAAACGTAGAAGAACTTAATGCAAAAATCGTTACAAAAATCGGTTTAATATACCCTTGAGCTGTTCGAAGCAGACTGGATTACGGTGGTCAACGTGCGAACAATTGGTTTCAAATGTATGTAATTTATCCAAAAAATTCAAAAGCTTCAAACCCAGTTTATCCTTCTTATAGAGATCCGTTTTTTCAAGTGGAATCACATTGAAATCCCCATCGAAAAAACTGAACTTGCCACTTTCGGGTGGCTCTAATACCTTATCCTCAGGTGACCATATCATTACAAAATTTGAGAGATTACGAATATTCCGCCGATGAATAGGCGATTCCTCTTCACACCAAAACTCATTATTCAAAAGAGCCAAAAATGAACACGTCAAATAGGTATCTAAGATCGTAGGATTACGCCAATAACTTGCAACTGAGAGATGATTTTGGAAGAAATCATTATACATCAAGCCGTTGTTTTTCATATTGGGCCAATAAACCCCGCCGTGAGGGGTTACAAGTGTGATGAGATTTCTAACTGGATAGCTGTTACACCGCTCAACATAGCCTCGGGCGAGCAGGCCGCCTTGAGAGATTCCAATAAAATCAAAACCATCACTTAATTCATCAATCTTGTAAATGGAAAAACACAGTTCCGTTAATTGATCAGCGAGAGATGTATATATACTGGTTTTTTCACCATTACCAATTTCCATATTATAAACGTGTCTATTAAATGTGGTTTCCAGCCAATCACATAAAGGTTCCATCTCTACACTGGAACTTTCAAGTCCGTGCAACACCACAATTGGATAGTTTAGGGAAGTTGTAGTATAAGTACTTGGTTGAGTTGTTGTGATATCTTCGACCATTGTTATTCTCTCAAAAATTGGAATTGTATTAGCTGGTTTTAATGTCAGCAACCCTATTAGCATTAGTGTTTTTGTTAAAAAACCAAACATCTTATACTTCACGTATATAAAATGTTTTTAAATCAATTCGATTAAATAACTCTGTGTATATCTATTGAACAAGCCGAAATAAATAAAATATACAGTAATTATATAAATATGGAAAGTGGTAGAATGATGTTGTTACATTCGTTAATAATTGCCTTTGTTTTATACCTGTTGATGATTTTTATATTGAAACAGAGACATGCTGTTGCCGAAAACAGGAGTCTATTGATTGGCGCGTTTGTATTGATTTATATGATTTTGTTTGGACACGGGTTACCAACTTCTATAAACAAGAATCTATTTTGATTATAAATTTAAAGAGTTTATATATATACCTTTTTCCATATATATAAAAATTGAAATAAATATTAAACTATTTATATTATTTAAAAGTATTTAAAATGTCAGACCTACCAAACGTTGACTATGGTCGTTATCATAACAAAATAATAAATATAATAAAACTACGATCCCCTATTGCTCGGGACTTCGATATATATATAAATGATGCTACTCTTCCGATTAAAGAGAGATTTTTAAACCAATTGTGCTTGATAATTGATTGAGACGAGCAAAACCGAATGCATCATTCAACCACATACTGAAATTAATAGTTGATTCAGCCTAAGACAAATAATCAGCCTGATTTTTGCGGCCATTTAAAGCCTATATCTACGCGTTTTCGATTAGGCGCGTTATAACCAAATACCGGAATAGACGGATTGTAGCATAATGGGACAATCGGGCCGGGCACATCACTTGAACTGGATGGTGCGCAAATGATACCATTTGAATTGCATACTATTGTATTGCCTGACAGTGATAATCCACTAATGTTTGGATCTGCATATGCATCACCCTGTGTTCCCCACGAGCGTTTTGCTGAAGGACCATTCCCCTTCGCTAAAAGTGAAAAATATTGTTGCTTGGTTAAATTTGAGCTATTTTTTCTATATTGCAATATTTCAGCCTTTCGGCGCATTGCAACTACTGGGTCCGTTAGGAAAGTATTGGATGAAAAATTGTCTCCTTCAACTGGCGGTGCAAGAATATCTTTTATTATAGTTAAAATTAAATCAGTAGAAGAGGAACCAATACTATTTGTGATAGTGATTATGTAATTTCTAAAGGTTGTTAAAATTCTGGGTAGACCACTAATCTCTCCAGTGCTCGGATTAAAGACTAAACCAAGTGGTAACTCGCAATTGCTAATACTATAAGTTACCTCCAAATTTGATTCGAATGTTATAGGTAAAATAGTGACTTGTTTACCTTGTGTTAAACTATAAACCTTTTCTGGATAACTAATGGTTGGCAAATTTTGCACACTAATATTCAAGGACGTATCAAAAATAACACCACTATTGTTGGCTCGAATATAGTATGTAACTGTATTGGATGTTACTCTAGGTAAACCACTAATTAATCCTGTAGTAGAGTTTAATGTTAAATCAATATCACTTAATAACTTTCCGAGTGGGCTTGTTTCAACTAAAGTATAGTTTATGCCTTGTATATTTGAAATTAAATAAGTTGGTTGTATATAAATGGGGTTATTTATTGCAAAAAGTGTTGGCGTTGATGGATAATCAAAAACAGGTAAAAAATTTATACTAATGGTAAGTGTTGTTGTTGCAACTGCTGTCGCATAAGATGCATCTACCGTATAAATAGTTGAAGGCGATATGCTAATGAATGAGGTATTTCCATATATTTTTCCATTTGTAAGAGAGAATGAAAGACCAGATGGTAATACTGGCCTGATAGAATAAGTGATAGGAGATGGCTCAGGACCATTAATAATAACTCTGGAAATATCAACAGCAGAAGTAGTAGATATTGGATAAAATGATTGTGGGTAATTAAAAGAATAGGGAAGTTCTACAAGTTGTGGTTCTGGTGGAAGAGACATATTGATATAAAAAGAGAAAGTAAAAAAGCGAATCGAAAGCAAAAGAAGGGAAGGGGTATAGTTGTGAGGAAGGTAAAAAAAATTGAAATACTTTTAAGAAAGAAGAGAGGAGTAACCCAAGAAAGACAAAATGGAAGCGACATTTAAG